>KB223763.1_pt109 | contig 103392 bp, 111 predicted proteins | sample 524768 | NCBI WGS metagenome assembly AMQJ01 (sample SAMN00998488, study PRJNA167727) | sediment metagenome | isolation source: subsurface aquifer sediment | place: USA: Rifle, Colorado | collected Aug-2009
CAGACACTACGCCACCGCCAACGGCCGCATCTGTCGAGATCGCACTGGATATCAATAATGATGGTACCATCGATGGGACAGAAAAAGGAGGAGCTACTACGACGGATGTCACGGTAGGTATTCCATCAGATGCACAGATAGGCGATGTTGTCACAGTTACGAATAATCTGACCGGATCGGTAATTGCAACTTATACCGTGGACGGTACGGCTGTGGCTGCTGGTTCTACCCAGACAATATCCGGTGTTGCGCTTCCAGCAGGTGTTCAAGTTCTAACGATTACCACGGCTATCCAAGATGCCTCAGGAAATGTTGGGCCAAGCTCCAGTGATAGTGCAATTGTCAACCAGGCACCTGTGGTGAGTGCCAATAACTCTACATTATTAGGGCTTGTCGGCGTGGAGGCGTTGGGTGTGCTTGATATTTCAAATCAAGCAGTATTTGCGATGGATGCCAACAATAATATTAAAACGGTTACGGTGAAATACACAACATTGCTCAATGTGAGTACGTACCAGCTCACGGCTTCCAGTGCGTTGGCGGCAGAGTTGGGATTGACTATATCGATTGTCAATAGTCCTGGATTGCTGGGATTGTTGGCAGCTTCATCGACGATTACTATCACGGCTACTGATGGCGGTCCAATCGATAATATGAAACTAAATGAGTTGTTAACAACAATACATTCCGATAACACAATACTTGACGTAGGTTTATTGGATACGTTGAGCATTACCGCAACCGATATGAACGGGTTATCAGATACGGATAGCAGTAGTGATCTGCTTAATATTGGGCTACTTGCAGAGCAAGGGACAAACTCCGGTATCCAAGAAGGTACTTCCGGAAATGACGGTCTAAACGGTACAGCAAGCAGTGATCGACTTTATGGTTATGCGGGTAATGATACATTATCGGGCGCAGCAGGGAACGATCTGCTTCGTGGCGGTGATGGTGATGATAGACTAAATGGAGGAGATGGGAATGATATTCTCATTGGAGGAAATGGTATTGATATGCTGTATGGGGATGCCGGAAATGATATACTTGTATATGATGCTATGGATTCCATTATTGATGGAGGAGCAGGTGTTGATATGCTTTTAATTCAAGGCAGCAATGTTACCCTTGATCTGGCAGGTGTTGCCGGTACCCAAATAGTGGGGATTGAAAAAATTGATATTACCGGAGATGGTGATAATGCTTTGGTGATAAATTATAACGATCTTCTTGCATTGAGTGATAGCAGTGATACGCTTTATATAACAGGGAATGGAGGTGACACAGTGACGCTTTCTAATGAAACATTTATAGGATCAGCCACTGTTAACGGAGTTATCTACAATGCCTATGATATGGGCGGAACAAGTGCCGCTGATATTTGGATACAACAAGATATTCGGGTATTGTAAGCATCGTTTTGGAGGCGGTCAGATGTTTTCACTGTCTGACCAATCCTTATCATGTATGACCGTAAGGATTATTTTTGTTTTTTTTAAGAGTGAATAAGCCTTATCTGCATTAAAACGAACAATATCCTATAACATAATAATTATAGTTCAAACGGAAATGAAGACCCTCGAATATAAAACACCCGTCGAAGTTTTTATGGTAGAATTTTAGGATTAGAGGATTTAGTTTGGGTGTATTGCAATAGTGAGCTTAATTCAGCTCTTTAAAATAGTTTACGAAGGCAGAAGTTTGAGGTATCAGCGTTTATGGATCGTTTATGTCTTGTGTATAGTGTATGCAAAGGCTGAGTTTATTACTATTGATAGCCAGGTCGGAGAAGGGCGTTCGTGTGTCAAGCAGATTTCTTCTTTGCTTCAAGATGCTTATGGACATTATCCAAGCATAGAGGTTTCAAAAAAGATGATTATGGATGCTGATGCGCAGAGGCAGAGTGCGAAATGGAACTACTTTCCGACGCCGTCTATGGAGATCTCGCAAAGGGCGGGACGACGAGGAACAACCTTGCGGCTTGATCAGCCTTTGTGGACAGGGGGGAAGCTTGACGCGATCAGCGACCTGGCGTCGGCGCGTGAAGATGAAGCGGAATATACGTTGGGTGAGACCAGTTATGCATTGGCTCAAAAAGTTTTGAGTGTTTTGCAATACTATATCCAAGCAGACGGCGAGATAAAAGGTTTTAGCGAAGGCAAACAGCAGCTTGAAAGTTTGGCCAAGATGCTGGAAAGGCGTATCGAGGCAGGTGTTTCTTCTGAATCGGACCGAGAGCTTCTCCATGCACGTATCGCACAGATCGATGCGGATCTGATGTTGGCGCAGTCGAAGTATGATATGGCGCTTTCCCAGCTTGAACTGCTTACCGGCAATTCCGAACCATGCGCCATCAGTTTTGCAAAAGACCGTATTGTGAGATACAAAATATCTCTTAAAAAAATGGAAGAAGAGCTTTTGCAAACACATCCTGCACTTAAAAAACTGACAGCCAAAATCGCAATGGCAAATGCTGAAAAAAAAGGTGCGGATGCAGTTATGATGCCAAATATATCGTTACGGGCAGAACATCAAAAGGGAACGATCTACGATATTGAGGCGCAAGATGATACGGTCGCGTATGTCGCAGTTTCATTTAGCCCGGGCGCCGGACTCTCGGCGATATCCAATATAGAAAGTGCTAAATACAGAGTACTTCAGGCACAAGATGAACTCAAGGTCAAAGAGCAGGAACTTAAAGAGAGTTTAGTCGTGGACTATGCGGATTTTATCGCGGCAGCTGCCCGCACAGAGAGCATACGCCAAACTATCGAAGCATCCCAAAGAGTCCTCGAGTCGTACACGCGTCTTTTTATCGCAGGAAAACGCCAGTGGCTTGATCTTGTCAATACTTCACGCGAGGTAACACAAAATAAGATCGCTTTGGCAACACTCAAAGCAGTATGGATCACATCTGCATACAGGCTGGCGTTACAAACAGGAAAAATCGAGTTTGGAAATGAAGGAAAATAATGTTCTATCAAGATATTGAAAGCGCAAAGCGTGATGTAGCGTGGCTTACGCAAGCATGTGCACTTCCGCCGTTTTCTGTTTTGAGGTTGACTTCTTATGAGCTTGAGATACTAGAACAAACACTGGAGAATACTGAAGAGAACACTATCCTTTCTTTATATGATCACCTGTTTGAGAATCTTGGGCTGAAAAGTACACAATGGAGCAAAAGTATCTCACATGCCCATCTTCCCGTTTTGGCATTGATTCCGGGTGAGGGGATACGCATCGTTATAGAAAAAGAAGCCGAAGGAAGTTGGAAAAGCGAAGGAAGAGATGGGCTAAGGAGTTGTAGGACATTTCCTAAAGGTACATGGTTTACCTCCATCAAATCCGAACGTAAAAGTATTGATAAATTGTCCGCCAAAGAGATGTTTAAAACTATCGCATTAGAGCAAAAGCCGATTATTTGGTATGCAGCAATCGCATCATTGAGTATCAATATTCTAGCGTTGGCGACATCATTTTTCAGTATGCAGGTTTATGATCGGGTGATTCCGACGCAGGGGCTATCAACTCTTGCGGCTCTGAGCGTAGGAGTATTTATCGCTATTTTTTTGGAGATGATTCTCAAGCTTTCCCGTTCGTATATTCTTGATCGGGCTGCTACGAGTATGGATATGGCCTATTCCCACCATATTTTTGATCGTTTTTTAAAAATACGTCTGGATGCATTGCCAAGAAGCATCGGAACACTTTCAGGACAATTGCAAGGCTATGCAACGGTGCGGGCTTTTATCTCTGCAGTTGCGCTGTATGTGTTTATTGATTTTCCTTTCTCAATGATTTTTTTGGCGGTCATCATCATGCTTGCGGGATGGATGATAGGAGCGATTGTTCTGGGGTTTTTGATCATCGCTGTTTTTGTCGGTATGATTTTTCGCAAGAAGATAGAGGAGCTTTCGAGAACCTCTACCTTGGCATTGCATCAGAAGCTTGGACTGCTTGTGGAGAGTGTTGAAAATGCAGAAAATGTGAAGGCGAGCGGAGCCGGATGGAAACTGTTGAGTCGATGGAATGCATTGAGTGAAGATGCCATTCATGATGATATACGGATTCGCCATTATAGTGAAATGTCCAGCTATGTCTCAGGGTTTTTGCAGCAGTTGAGCTATATCTCTTTGGTAGCGATGGGAGCATATCTGGTGAGTACGACGGAAAATTTGACTATGGGAGGATTGATCGCGACGACGATCCTTTCAGGCAGGGCACTTTCTCCTATTGCTATGTTGCCAAACTTGCTTGTTCAATGGGGAAAAACCAAAATGGCGGTTGAGGATCTAGACAGAGTTTATGCATTGGAGCGTGACAATGAAGGTGTGGAGCGTCCGCTTTCTCCTGGTGTGATAGCACCGCATTTTCGACTTGAAAATGCTCAGTTTAGCTATGGAGAAAATGCGCCGTCGGTTAATATGGGGGGAATAACTATTGCACCCGGAGAGCGTGTAGCCATTTTGGGCATGATCGGTTCAGGAAAATCTACGTTGCTTAAGATGCTGGCCGGACTCTATAGGCCGAAACAAGGAAAAGTGTTTATCGGCGGTATGGATATGCAGCATATTTCACGAAACCGTTTAAATGAAATGATCGGATATTTACCTCAAAATGTAAAATTGATCTCAGGGACACTTCGGGATAACATTTTGCTCGGTCTTGCTGGGATCAACGATGAAATGGTACTAGATGCTGCCAAGCAGACGGGGCTGATCCATCTGATCAATGTCTTGGCGCAAGGCCTTGATGCACCTGTGCCCGAAGGAGGAGAAAGCGTCTCGGGCGGACAGAAACAGATGATTGCATTGACACGTTTGATTCTTATGAAGCCTAAGGCATGGCTTTTAGATGAACCGACTGCCAATATGGATGAGCGAACGGAACGACAGATGCTCGAAGCGATAGATCGAAGATTAAGCCCTGAAAGTACGCTAGTGGTTGTGACACATAAGCCGGCATTGCTTGGATTGGTCAACCGTGTGATAGTAGTAAGGCCCCAAGGGGTCGTGATGGATGGACCAAAAGAGGTGATTTTGGCTAAATTAAATCCGACAGCTCAGGTCAAAAAACAAGGAGCGTAATGAAGCAAACAAAACATCCGTATCAAACAAGGATTGATCCTCTGTGGATTATTTTTGGCAGTTTGGGAATAGTGATTGTACCATTTTTTATCTGGGCATCTTATGCCAGGATCGATCAGATTTCTCATGCCAGAGGGCAAGTGATTGCCGCAGCCAAAACACAGGAGATCCAGTCGGCGATAGACGGAGTCGTTGAAAAGATATTTGTACGAGAAGGCGATCATGTCAAAAAAGATGATCATTTGATCGTCTTGGAAAAATCACAGGCTCAAGCGGCATACGAAGATAGCAAAGCAAAAGTTGCAGCACTTAAGGCGGCTTTGGGGAGATTGAAAGCCGAAGTCTATGAAAAACCGCTTGTTTTTGATGACTCACTTAAAGAATATCCCGAATTTGTGGAAAACCAAAAAGCACTATTCCAAAGACGTCAGCGTGCACTCAATGATGATATCACTGCGCTCAATGAATCGTTGGCTTTGGCAAAAGAAGAACTAAGCCTGAACCTCCCTCTGCTCAAAAGCGGAGATATCGGAGCTACCGAGATTATCAGGCTTAAGCGGCAGATAGCAGATCTTAAAGGTAAAATTTCAAATACAAGAAATAAGTATTTTCAAGATTCACAGGCAGAGATGACGAAAGCCGAAGAGGAGCTCTCAACCAAGAAGCAAGAGCTGGTGAATAGAACGATTACACTGGAGCGCACAACGATCTCTTCACCGATGAATGCGGTCGTTAAAAATATTCTTGTTACCACACAGGGCGCGAGAGTCCGTCCCGGAGATGTTATCATGGAGCTTGTACCATCGGGTGACGAACTGATCATTGAAGCGAAGATCAGCCCTTCGGATATCTCGTTTGTTAAAAGAGATCAGCCCGCAGCGGTGAAGCTCGATGCGTATGATTATAGTATTTACGGCATTTTCCACGGAACCGTCAAATACATCAGTCCCGATGCACTCGTAGAGCAGAGCCAGGAGGGTGAAAAATATTACTTTAGGGTTTTGATAACAATGAAGCAAATCGAACTTTTGGCAAAGAACGACAGAACAATCGAATTGACACCCGGGATGACTGCGCAGGTTGATATTATAACGGGAAATAGAAGCGTTTTAACCTATCTTTCTAAACCGATTATTAAAACATTTTCTGAGGCATTGCATGAACGATAATTATGTTCATTGAAAGGAAAAAAGAAACAAATATTTATGGATTGATTAGGATATGAAACAACGCTTTTGGCGTATGATACGCGTGTTTGTTTAACATGACTTATAAAGAAAATAGATTTAGTTTTGGGGCCGACATCAAGTATGATCTAAAAGATGAAAAGCGTCAGGTAAATGCGATAGAAGTTTTGATACTCAGGCCAATCAAGGAAATGGGTGTGGAGATCGTTTGTGGATTATCAAAATCTGCTACATAAAAAAGGACCGTATGATGCACAATTCTGCATTGTTAAATTTGAAACAGTCTACGATTTTTAAACGAATATTTCTCAAGAGATTTTCCTTTTTATTTTCGTTTGTCCTGTCTTGCATTTATTTACTTTCAATTAACTTCGCTAAAGTATACTTTAGACATCAATACACCCGAATAGACAGGAGAAAAACGTGAGTTATATTATCAATGATATCAAATCTGAAATATCCAAAGTTTTGGTTGGGCAGGAGAAGATGATCGAAGGATTGCTTGCGGGTTTGTTATGTCGCGGCCATATTTTGCTGGAGGGAGTTCCGGGATTAGCCAAGACGACAGCAGTCAATGCTTTGGCAAAGAGCCTGGGACTCAATTTTAAACGTATTCAGTTTACCCCCGACCTTCTTCCTTCTGATATTATAGGAACAGAGATCTATGATCCTACCAGCAACTCGTTTAAGATCAAAAAAGGACCGGTTTTTACCAATCTGCTGCTTGCCGATGAGATTAACCGTGCCCCTGCAAAGGTTCAGTCAGCATTGCTGGAGGTGATGCAGGAGCGTCAGGTAACGATAGGAGATGAAAGTTTCAAGATCGATCCTCCTTTTTTAGTTATGGCGACCCAGAATCCGGTCGAACAAGAAGGAGCCTACGAACTGCCTGAAGCACAGCTTGATCGGTTTATGATGAAAGTGGTTGTGGGATATAATACTAAAGAAGAAGAGCTTGAAATCGCGCGCCGTGTAGCCAACAATAGCTTTGAAAGCATAGCACAAGTGGCAACAGTTGAAGATTTAAATCGTATTGCAGATGAAGTGATGCAGGTGCATCTTGATCCTGAGATAGAAGCTTATATCGTTGAACTGGTTACAGCTACACGCGATCCAAAAGCCTATGGACTTGAAGAGATTGCTCCCTATATAGAGTTTGGCGCCAGCCCCAGGGCGAGTATTGATATGTATAAAGCTTCGCGGGCAATTGCTTATCTTAAAGGAAAAGACTATGTTTCTCCTATAGAGATAGCTTATATTGCCAAAGAGATATTGCGTCATCGTGTGATTCTCTCTTATGAAGCACAGGCAGAAGATGTTACGCAAGATCAGATCATAGAGAAGATATTGGCCGCAGTACCGATACCTTAGAAATTAATAATTAAGTGTTGGTTTGTATGCGTCGGAGTGTTTGTATCAGCGTAAGAGGGACATGGTTTGAATAAAACAGCAAAAAAGATAATCCTCAAAACTAAAAAACAAGTTTATGGAGAGATGCTTGGCAATAATGCTTCTCTTTTTCAGGGTGAGGGATTTGAATTTTCAGAACTTCGCGAGTATGTGTATGGAGATGATGTACGCAAAATAGACTGGAAAACCACTGCTAAGCTCGGTAAACCCTATGTTAAGGTTTACAAAGAAGAGAGAGAGCTCAATGTCGTGGTGGTTTCGATGCTCGGCGGATCTGTTTATTTTGGGACCGTTAGACAAAAATCTGATGTGATAGCAGAAGTGGTTGCCATACTTGGATTTTCTGCCGTAAAAAATAGTGATCTCTTTTCTCATTTTGTGTTCGCAGATGATTTATATAGTGTCGGCAAACCAAGTAAAAAACATTTTGCTATCCATCAGGCAGTAGAAGAAGTTGTCCGTTTTGAGCCATTAGGCAAAGAAGCCAATTATGCTGCCTTGGTCGAGATGCTGGTTAAGCGGATAAAAAAGAAAGCCCTTCTTTTTATCCTATCGGATTTTGTAGGAGATATAGATCTTAAATTTCTTAGCAAAAAACATGATCTGTTTGCCGTGATTGTGCGTGATAGGTTTGAAGAAAATCCTGACCAATTAGGCTATTTGAGACTCATAGATATGGAAAATCAAAAAAGTTTTGAAGGAGATATAGATGTACAGACACTTAAGCACTATAAAAAAGCACTTCATGAGAATGATGAAAAGCTCTACAGGCAGTTCAAAAAGCGAGGGATCCGGTTTACTAAAATCTATACCGATGAAGAGCCGTTATTGAAGCTCATGAGACAGATGAGGAGGGCATAGGAATGAGAAAGGGGAGATCAGGAATCAGGAGTGCCGGTATCCTTTTCTTTGAAAAGCGTTTATTGCACAGAGGTACTGCAACGCAGTGCACTCTAAAGCCCTTTACCCTTTACGCTTCGCTTCTCATTGTTTTGATGACTGCAGCGCAGGCAGAAGAACAGAATTTAACGGCGCAACTTCGCGATATCAAACCGCTTTTGGAGATACCTGACAGCAGTTTTTATTTTTATTGGGGTCTGCTCGGTTTTGGTCTGCTGTTGGTCGGGGGGATTCTTTTTTTTGCGATTAAAAAGATTTTGGAGAACCGAAAGGTCAATCTTGCCAAAAAGTATCTTGCAGCCCTTAAAGCGATCGATTGGAACGATTCCAAAAAATCAGCCTATCAGGCAACGCAGTATGCAAGGCTTTTAGCGACAGATGCACGCAAAAAAGAGTTGTTTTTTCAGCTTGAAACGATGCTGGAAAAATATAAATACAAAAAAGAAGTAGAGGCGCTAGATGATGAGACGCGTAATCAATTCAATCTTTTTGTGCAGGTAGCCGATGAATCAATTTAGTTTTGAGTATCCGTTTTTACTTTTGGCTATTTTATTTTTTGTCATCTGTGCCCGATGGTGCAAACAAAGATCGCGTGCGATTTTTTTCCCTCATGTCGAACGATTGATCGTGCAAAACTCCCCTAAAAACTCTTTGCTTGAATGGCTCAAGTGGATAGGTATCGTTTCAGCAGTGGTCGCTTTTGCTTCACCTGTCATCACCAAAAGCTATACGAGCAGCAAAAAAGAGGGGCGCGATATCGTATTGATTCTTGATGCGAGTGATTCGATGCGTCAAGGCGGATTTGATGCAAGCGATCCTTGGAAAAATAAATTTGATGTTACCAAAGAGGTGGTCAGTGCATTTGTGGCAAAACGAATAAATGACCGCATAGGGATGGTGACATTCGCAGATGTTGCATTTATCTCTTCTCCTTTGACTTTTGAAAAAGATTTTTTGCAAAATATCATCCAAATGCAGCAGCTTGGTATGGCGGGTAAGCGCACAGCGATCAATGATGCAATTGTGCAAAGCTACAGCATACTCTCTCGAAGTAAAGCCAAATCCAAAATTGCTATTTTGCTAACCGACGGCATAGAAAATATAAGTAAAGTATCTTTTGAAGAGCTTTTAAAAATGATACAGAAACATGATATTAAACTCTACACCATCGGCATAGGCGGTCAACATGATTACGACAGGCGTTATTTGCACGCTTTGGCTAACGCGGGCAAAGGTCAGGCTTATGGTGCGGGCAATGCAGCCATGCTCTCAAAGATCTACGAAGAGATAGACAAACTTGAAGTAACCAAAATGGATAACAAAAAGACAGCAGAATATACATATCTTTATGTTTACCCTCTTTTTTTGGGGATTTTGAGTTTGCTGTTCTTTATCTATTTTAGAAATGCCAAAGGAGTATAGATGAGTTTTGTCTATCCCTATCTGTTTTGGGTACTGGTTGTTCCTTTTGCTCTTTTTGCTGTATTGATCTTGACGAACAAAGAGAGGCTCTCTCGTGTTTTTGACGAGAAGGTGCTCGAAAGACTTAGTGCAACAAAAGGAAGTGTTCCTCTTGCGGTGCGTCATATGTTGATGTTTGTTGCACTATTTTTTATGATAGTAGCGATGGCAAGACCCGTGATAGAAAAAGGAGATAAGCTTGTATCGGTGGAAGGTTTGCACTTGCTCGTAGGGCTTGATATTTCAGGCTCCATGCGAAGCCAAGACCAATACCCCAATCGCTTAGAGTTTGCCAAGAAAAAAATAGAATCGCTTTTTGATGCCATGCCAAGTGATGAGATAGGCGTGTTAGCCTTTGCGCACTCTTCTTTTATGGTGGCGCCGTTTACTGCTGATAAAGAAACGCTCAAAGAGATGATAAAAGGGGTTGATGAAAATTATATCAATATGAGTTCGACTGATTTTGAAAGTCTAGCGGCGCTGTCTGTGCAACTTTTGGAGCATAAATCTCCTAAGATTTTGATCGTGTTTACTGATGGCGGAGACAAGGAGGCTCTTGGAGAATTTGCAGAGATTCTTAAGTCAAATGATGTCGATCTCTATGCAGTGCTTTTGGGCACTGCAAAAGGGGCACCTGTCATCGATGAAAAAGGTAAACCGTTAACACAACAAGACGGTTCAATCGCTATTACACAGAGAAATGATGCACTTTTGGAAGTTGCCAAAAACAGCGAAGGCATGGGCGTGATAGCGAGCAACTCAAAAGAAGACATAGAAAAACTTGTTACTAAGATACGAAGTAAATATAAAAATCAACAACAAGGTGAAGTAAAAATCAAAGAGCGTTCAGAATTGTTTTATTATCCCTTGGGGCTTGGTTTACTGCTGCTGCTGATTGCATTAAGTTCGATACCCGGAAAAACAGCAAACAGCAAACCGCCGGAAACGGGCAACGGAGGCAAAAAATGAAAAAAATAATAAAAGTATTTTCTGTTTTAAATATAGGATGTTTTGTATTTTTGAGTGCAGGTTTGACAGATTTTAAAACTATTCAAGAGGCAAAAGAAGCGTATGAAGCAAAAGAGTACGGCAAAAGCGCAGCTTTGCTCAATAATTTGGATGCCAAATCACCTCAAAAAACGTATAATATAGGCAACGCTTACTATAAAGCAAAGAAATATGACGAGGCGATAAAAGCATATGAGCAAGCGCAAGGCATAGACGAAGCTGTAAGGCTGCACAATATAGGCAACAGCTATTTTCAAAAAAATGATCCGGACAAAGCGATAGACTTCTACGAGAAAGCTTTAAAAATAAAAGAGGATCAAGATACCCGCTTTAATTTGGAGCTGGTGAAAGAAAAAAAGAAACAGCAAGAAAATGAGAAATCCCGGCAAAACGATCAAAAAAATAAAGACAAGCAAGAACAAGAAAAAAACGAACCAAACAAGGATCAAAACCATCAAGAGCAAAACTTAGACAAAAACAAACAAAACGATCAGCAAAAGCAAGACCGCCAAAATAAAAATCAAGAGCAAAATAATCAGCAAAAGCAAGATAAAGACTCACAAGATAAAAACCAAAAAAAAGAAGAGACATCCGAGAAAGAGCAAGCACACCAAGAGAACAATAAAAAAGAAGAGACCTCTTCTGAGCAAACCAAAACTTCGGCACCTTTGAGTCAAGAAGAGAAGCTTAAGGCCGAAGAACTCAAAAGATTGCTTAAAAAAACAGGAGACCAAAAGATGCCCACCTTGATGTACCGGATGGATAATCAAAAAAAACAAAGGAGTGAAGATGCAAAACCTTGGTAAACTCATTTTACTTAGTATCGCTATAGTTCAGTTTGCATGGAGCGCAAGTGTTGAAGCGACAGTTTCGAACTCCCAGGTAGTCCAAGGCAACCCCGTTCAGCTGAAAATAACTGCGACAGGAGATCAGACCGTGTTTCCTGATATCCAAAAGATAGGGGATGCGCGTATTTTGGGACAATCAAGATCTAGCAGTACTTCAATTACATCGGTCAACGGAAAAAGCAGCCGACAAAATCGTACTACACTGCTGTTGAGCTTTATTCCAGAGCAAAATATGACCATCCCTTCTTATGCTGTTGTGGTAGACGGTACAACCCATCAGACAAAACCCATCAAGATCGCAGTAGTGCAGTCAACTGCCCCAAAAATGCAAAATAATGCAAAATTTTCGCTCCAAATCCATGCCGAGAAAAGCGAAGTAACTGTGGGTGAATCTTTTGTGGCAACGGTTTATTTTTTATTTGCAGACGGATTGAGATTGGTTGACAATCCAAGATATGAAAAGCCGGCTTTTGAAGGTTTTTTTGTCAAAGAGATACAGGAGCCAAAAACGTATAGAAAAGACAATCAAAACGTACAAGAGATTCGTTACATATTGACTGCAAAACAGGAAGGCAATTACACGATAGGCCCGGCCAGGGTAGACATTCCGGAGCAAGACAGCAACACAAAAGATCCTTTTGGGATATTCATGAATGCAGAATGGACAAAAGTGACGTCAAATATGATCCCCATCAAAGTGATGGCCGCCCCACAATCAAGCGACTTGATAGGGGCATTCACATTGCAAAGCAGTGCAGATACGCACGAAGTAAAGGCCAATAAACCTGTTAATCTTACGATAAAAATAGAAGGTGAAGGAAGCCTTGAGACCTTTGAAATGCCACCTTATGATATTGATGATGTTACCGTATACAGTAATGACGCAAACGTGCAGACCGATGTGGCAAACCATAGTATCAAGAGTAGCTATACCAAAAGTTTTGCTTTTATCGGCGATCATGATTTTACTATACCTTCTCGCGAGTTTTCTGTGTATAATCCAAAAACAAAACGTTTAGAGAAACTGCAAATACCTTCCTATGAGATTAAAGTCAAAAGTGTCAAGCCGCCGCAAACACCAAAAGAAAACACTATTTTGGATGCCGGAGCGCAAAAAGAGAATAGCATTGGCGATAAAACTCAGATTAAGCATAAGGATCAAAATGAATTTATCGTCTCCTGGTGGATGCTCATTGTCTCTTTTGTCTTCGGGCTGGCAGTCATGTATGTACTTTCGGCGGGATTGCCAAAATGGAAGTATGCTGCCGGCAAAAATAGCCTCAAAACTTCCGAGGCACTAAAAATACTTTATCCGCATATAAGCAAATCTGCCGAAGTGGAAGAAATGGTTCGAAAGTTGTATGCAAAGAAAAATGGAGATAAAAATATTCAAATAGATAGAAAAGTACTCAAAGAAATGATGGAGCAATTTATATAGCTTAAAAGAGAAAAGAAGAGCCCCTAACTCAAAATATGATGAAGCCTATTGGCCTCTTGCATCCATTTGTTGAGAGTGTCCCACTCTTCATTTTCAACCATTGTGCGGCATTTATCCAACTCTGTTTCAAACGCTCCAATAGCTTGGAGTAAATTGGTTTTGTTTTGTCTGAAGATATCTTCCCACATAGTTGGAGAAGATTTGGCAATCCGGCTCATGTCTCTAAAGCCTCCCCCCGCAAGAGCAATGATGTTATTTCTGTCCTCTTGCTGCATCACACTGTTTGCTAAAGAAAAACTTAATGCGTGAGGCATATGAGAAATAAATGCTGCATGCCTGTCATGCTCTTTGGAGCCCATAAAAACAAGCTTCATGCCTATTTGCTTGAAGAGTCTTTTGGCTGCTTCTTGTTGATAGGCGCCACTCATTTCCATATCGCACAGCACAACCACTTTGTCGGTATAGAGACCTTCTATCGCAGCAGTTGGCCCAAATTTTTCAGTCCCTGTCATGGGGTGCGCTGTTACAAAATTTTTGCGCAAATGAGAAGGGATCGCGTGCGATATCTTCTCTTTCGTGCTTCCTAGGTCAATGACCGTACAAGCTTCATCTAAACTTTTCATCTGCTGTGCTACAGCGATAATGCTATCTACGGGAATGGTTAAAAAGATAACATCGCAAGCAGTGATCTCTTCCATGCTATTTGCAACGATATCGGCCAAATGTAACTCTAGGGCTTGCGCGGCGTGAGAAGCATTGTGGTCAAATCCGACAATCTTCAGATGAGGCGAAATTTTTTTAAGCGCAAGACCCAAAGAACCTCCCATCAAACCAAGACCGACGATGCCGATAGTTTTTTCTCTCATGCGATTCCTTTGTGATGTGGCGGAAATTATAGCATGATTTTATGAACCTCTTATTGAAAAAAAGATAAACTATTGACAAAATACATACATTAACTAAAGGTTGACAATGAAGATGAAAAAAATTGTTTTTTCGTGGATATTGATAGGATCATTGCTTTTGGCACAAAAAGTAACGCAGATCAAGTTTGAAGGTCTCTCCCATCTGTCCCCGAGTGTTGCGATGGAAATTGCCGGTATCCATGTGGGCGATGAGATGAGCGCGGTAAAGATAAACGAATCGATTAAAAACTTTTTTTCACAAGGGTATTTCAAAGATGTATGGGTAGATCAAAATGGCGGTACGCTTGTATATCATTTTAAAGAAAAATTAGCTATTGCCAATCTGGAAATCAAAGGATACGGAAGCGGCGATGACGCAGATAAACTTTCGCAGAGCATTGGACTCAAAAAAGGTGATTTGTATGATGAGACGCGTGTTAAAAAAGCAAAACAGGAGATTATTTCAAAACTTGAAAGCGAAGGCTACTATGATACTGTCGTTGAAGTGACAACCGCAGCTGTGGGCGAAAGCAGTGTATCTGTTGTCTTTGATGTCAACAAAGGCGAAAAAATAAAAATCAAAAAAATGAATTTTGTGGGAGCCTTGGAGGTGGACCAAAGCGATCTTGAATTGCCGCTTGCAAACAAAGAGGAAGATTTTCTCGGTTGGATGCCTTGGAGAAATGACGGTGTTGCAAAAGTCGATCAGCTGGAGTATGATGCCTACAGAGTTAAAGATGTGTATATGAAACACGGATATTTAGACGCGTATGTCAGCAAACCATTGATGCGTGTAGATTTTGGTTCTTACAATGCAAAAGTAGACTATAAGGTTGCCGAAGGTGCACAATATCGGGTAGGAAAAATTAGTATAGCACAAAACGTGGAAGGACTTGAGAGCGAAGAACTTTTAAGCAATCTTACACTAAAAGAAGGCAAAATCTTCAATATAGACCGCATGAGAAAAGATATGAAATACTTGGAGGAGGCCGTGGGAAATCTTGGATATGCCTATGCTAAAGTTTCTCCGCAAATGAACAAAAATGCTGAAGAAAAAATGATCAACCTTCAATATGTGATTCAGCCGGGCGAGAAGGTAATCATCAATGACGTATTAATCTCTGGAAACGACAGCACAAAAGACAGGGTAATCCGTAGATACATCTATCTTGCTCCGGGAGATCTTTATAATGCCGAAGATTTAAAAGATTCTAAAAATGCTTTAGGCAGAACAGGATTTTTTGAAAGTGTAGAGATCGAAAATCAAAGAGTCTCTGAAGACAAGATCAATCTCCTTGTTAAAGTCAAAGAGACGGCAACAGGAAGTATTTCTGCAGGAGGGGGCTATGGAAGTTATGAAGGCCTGATGTTTAACACAAGTGTATCTGATAGAAATATTTTTGGATCAGGGATTGATGCAAGTGCAGGATTTGAAATCTCAGAGATTTCCACCAGCTACAACCTCTCTTTTACCAACCCAAAAATTTGGGACAGCCAATACAGCTTAGGACTCAATCTCTATAAAAAAGATTATGAGTACATCGACTATACGCAAGACCAGATCGGCGGAACGTTGATGCTGGGCAGACAGTTTCTTAGAAATTTCCACGGCTCCGTGGGCGTAGGATATGTCGATAATCAATCTGAATTTGCAGACAATAACAATTCGCTGTATTCGTCTTATTTGGACGATGTTTATAAGGAGCTTTATAACGATAAATACAAAAAAAGTTCGGTATATTTCAGTCTCTCCTATGACAATACCGACGATTTTTATACTCCAAGAGAGGGAATGCTTGCCGCAGTAACGACGGAACTGGCCAATGTAAGTGGAGACGATGTGAATCTTACAGCTTATCCTGGCGGATATGGAAATTTTGTCAAAACAAGCGGTAAAGTAGGGTTTTACTATGGGTTGGAAGATTGGATAGACTATGATATGATCCTGCGCCTCAAAGGAAGAATGAGTGCAGTTAGCGCAGGAGACGGTGAAAAAATTCCTACGGCTGAAAAACTTTTCCTGGGCGGGTTGGGAAGCGTGAGAGGCTATAGCCCATATTCTATTTCACCGCTTTATGACCCGAATGATCCTTATTCTAGACGTATGGGAGGAAAATACAGTGCCTCATCATCAGTGGAAGCCAGCATTCCGCTTTCCGAAGCGGCCAAGATGCGTTTGGCATTCTTCTATGACTACGGGATGATCGGTGAAGATAGCTTTGATGAGATCAAGCGCAGTTCAACCGGTGCCGTGGTAGAGTGGCAATCCATGTTCGGTCCCATCAATCTCGTCTTTGCAAAAGCACTTGACGATGAACCGGGAGATGATACGGCCAGTTTTGAGTTCTCTATGGGATCCAAGTTCTAACATCGGTCCAAAAGGTCGTTACTATTCAGGAGGGTATCCTCCTGAAATAAAAAATAGTGCCCTAACCTTAGGCTTAATTTAGAGCCTAAAAAATTTATGTATTTATTAAATCCTCAATTGTAAAATACTTCTGCAAAATACCTCAAGAATTTGCAATTTTAAGTGCGGCAAACAAAGCGTATATTACGCGTTTGCCTGTCGCGGATTTACCTCTAAAACAAAAATAATTTTTAGACTATATTAAGTGCTTTATTTTTTGGTATATGATCCTCGTCTTTGACAATAATGGCAAAAGGTACAGGTTTCTCTAACGCTTTAATTTTTTCTTTGGCCAGATAGAGCGGCTTATCCGAGGCGATTGTGAGCACTTTGTTGGCATAATGAAATTCTATAGCCGCATCGTTAGAGGCTTCATGCAAGAGTATCGTTAGCGTATAGATAAAACTCAGCCAAAGCAGGGTCTCTTTGGAAGGAAGCAGCATTTTAAAATCCTGATAAAGAGGCTTAAGGAGCAGCTCTTTGCCGTGCATACGCAACAACAGTGAGATAAGTGTTATTTGTTCGTGTGTAAAACAATAGCTTAATTCTTGCATGGCGATATAAAAAGCATGCTGATGGGATTTGTATATCGTAAGTGTATTTCCTATACTTGAAAGCTCAAGTGCATAAAGCAGTTCAGTGAGATGATTATCGTTTTGATCAAAATTACTGTTGAGCGTATCGAAAAGTTTTGAGCCAAGCTTGAGAATGCTTTTCCTTTTTCTTGCTGATAGGACAAAAGGTTGAAATCTATCCAAAATAGATACGATACTTGGGTTGAGTGTGCTTGGAAATTTAAAATGATCATTTTTTAGTAAATGTTCCAAGAAAACCCCTTCTCTGACACCTACGCCGCTGGATATGACAGAATTTGCCTCGATAGCGTAAAGAATTTCCTTAAATATCAGGGTGCCTTCCCTGATGGTGTCATACCGATTTTTGTCAAGCATAAAACGTTTAAGATTTTTGGCGCTGCTTAGAGGAATCGCTTCAAGGTAAGTACGATGATCATCAACAGCATAGGTGAAGGCATGCAGTTTATCCAATGGATGAGAGGATCGTTTCATGATCGCTTTGCTTAATGTCCTGGCTGTTCCTCCTATGCCTATGGCAAAAGCATGCTTAAAATGTTTAGGAAGTTTTTGCAACTCTTTTTGTATGTATTCTTTTGCTTGCTGATTGATGATTTCTGCGGGTATTGGTTTGTCAAAAAAAAGTTCTTTTAGCCTCACGGTACCCAAATTCAATGAATAGGTATCGAGAATTTTTCCTTCTTTTATCAAAGCCATATCGGATGAGCCTCCGCCTATATCTATAGTGATTCCTTCCTGCAGAGGAAGCAGATTGCTCGCGGCTATAGCACCGTATTGTGCCTCTTTTTTCCCGTCTATAATTTTTATAGAAAGTCCCAGCTCTTTTTTAATCCACGAGATAAATAGGTTTCCGTTAGGGGCGTCCCTGATTGCAGAAGTGGCAACGCAGACTATTTTGTGAGTTTGGTATTTTTGGACAGTATTGAGAAAAGATTTTAAAGCCAGATAGGCCCTTTTGAGACCTATGGGTTGAAGAAATCCCTCTTTTTCATAGGCTCCTTCGCCTATGCGAACTTTGGATTTCTGTTCACAAACGATAAAGAAACCGTAACGGCTTGTTCTTTCAAAAATAACAAGCCTTGCAGAATTTGAACCGATATCTATAATTGCGGTTCGTTTTGCCATACTGTTTGTTAATCTTCTTCTTGAAGCTGACGGAACTTAAACATAAGCTCTTCAACGCTCTCAACATTGTCCGGATCGGGAACAATACAATCCACAGGGCAAACCCCGATACATTGAGGTTCGTCAAAATGCCCTACGCATTCTGTGCACCGGTCAGGGTCTATAATATAAATAGGATCATTCTCTTCAATTGCTTCATTGGGACACTCTTCCCTGCACGCATCGCATGCTATACATTCATCTGTTATTATCAGTGCCATTTTTTCCTCTGTTTTGATATTATTTATAGGAGTTATAACCGAAGAAAGCTTATGCTTTATTTAAAATATGATTTTGTATCTTTATATTGAAGGGAGTGTTGAAAATACTATAGAATATCGTGGCAGCAAAGACCACAATATTATCTTGGATTAGGATATTTTTTTTGGAAAACAAAATCTATAACCGCGTCTTCTGACAGTTTCTATCGTCGTGATGTCTAAAGGCTTATCCATTTTCTGACGAATTTGGTTAATGGCCACTTCGATTACATTGGGTGTCACCAATTCAGGTTCTTCCCAAATGGCATCCAAAAGTTGCTCCTTGGAAACGATTTGATCTTTATGCATCGCCAGGTGTGTCAATACCTCAAACGGTTTACCTTTCAGCTCGATTTCATTTCCCTGATAAATAATTTTTTCTTCTTCGGGATTGATGATAAGATCTTCAATCTCAATAATATTTGAAGCCCCAAAACGTAATTTGGCTTCGATGCGGACAAATAAAATATCGAAATCAAGAGGTTTTCGTATAAAATCATCTGCACCCAGCTTGAGCGCTTTGATCTCGCTTTCTTTGTCTTTCTGTCCGGAAATAACAATAACAGATGATTTGTGAGAATTGCTTTTGATATCTTGAATAATATTCAAACGTGTTGTATCGGGACCTTCCCAACTCAAGAGTACAAGATCATAATTTCTGATATCAATATAATACCGCCCGTCTTCTAGATTTTCGGCAATATCATTTTGATATCCATGCTCTGTCAGCTTTTCTGAAAGCGTTTTACTTAAGGCCACTTCATCTTCAATAATCAATACCCTCATTTCACAAAGCCCTTCTATTTTTAAGATTTATTTAATAATTATAACATAGAAAGCAGAGTTTCTAAAAATTTTTTTAAAAAATTATTATTGTTCGGGAAGAAAAGACCAGTATTCACTTAAAGCAACGCTGCATTTTGGCAAAATATCCGGTTTTGAAATTTTCAATGAAAGCGTTTGAATATGAGGATAAGCGGAAGAGAGTATGTTTTTAATGCCAAATAGAGCCTCCTCAAGAAGCGTGTAGCGTTTTTCTTTGAGTTCTTTTTCGATAAGAAAAACCATATCGGCATAGTCGATAAAGTTTTCATTTTCATACAGATAGGAAGCCTCCAAATCAATACGTACACGCTGAGACCTATCTCTCTCAAAGTCCAGCAAACCTATAATCACATCGAGCATCAATGCTTCTATATGAATCGTCACGGCTAAATTTTCCCCTCTTCTTTTTTAATCAATCTTATGATGTTGGGTATATGTTTGTAAAAAATAATAAGTGCAATGATCCAAATGGGGGCATGCGACTCTATGCCCGGTACTTGAGGATAAAGCAAGTAAGAAGCAATGATAAATGAAACAAGACCAATTAAGGAAGAGAGAGAAGAAATCTTCAGTCCTTGACTTGCGATAAACCATATAGCTATGGCAATAAGTGCAGGTATGGGCATCATCACAAGCAGCACCCCAAATCCTGTAGCAACACCTTTACCTCCTTCAAAATTCAAAAAGACGGAAAAGCAATGGCCCGCAACACTCAGTACCGCAATGGTCCAAAGTACGCTTTCGGGTGCTTTTAGCACCATGGCAACAAGTATGACTGCAACACCCTTGATTGCATCTAAAAAAAGTGTTGCTGCGCCTAGCTTTTTGGCCAAAACAGGGTTTTTTTCTTTAACAACACGAAGGACATTGGTTGCACCGATATTGCCGCTTCCCGCATTTTTGATATCAACCCCGGCGAACTTTTTGGCCAAAAGATACCCAAAAGGTACACCTGAGATCAGATAAGCCGCAAGATAAAGTAAAATGTTTTGATTAAGTAGGATATCCATCATTGTTCCATTATTTTAAATTTATAAGAAATATGCAATTTTAACTGAATTTTGATAAAATAGCCAGATTGTAAGAGTTCAAAACAGCTTAGAGCGTTTTGTGGTGTAGATCTATTGCTTTGGCTTTAAAGTAACAAAGCGGTCAATAAAGAATCTTCCGAAACGGCTTAAGATGACTAAAAATGAGGGTAAATAAATTATGAATATAGACTACAAGGCTGAAATACAAAGACTGAAAAAAGAGCTTGACGTAACAGTGGTAGCCCACTATTATCAGCGCGATGAGGTTTTTGAAGTAGCTGATATTACCGGAGACAGTTTAGAGCTGGCTCGCAAGTGTAAAGCTGACAGCAATACCTGGGTGGTCTTTTGCGGCGTTGGATTTATGGGACAAAGCGTTAAGATTATCGCGCCTGAAAAACGTGTTTTGATGCCCAAGCTTGCCTGTTGTGCGATGGCGCGTATGATTGATAGCAGTTATTTTGACGACAGCGTCAAATATATGACAGACAGAGGAGTAGCCAAAGAGGATATTTTGCCTATTACCTACATCAACTCGGATGCTTCGGTCAAGGCCAAAGTGGGTGAAATGGGAGGAATGGTGTGCACATCGTCAAATGCCTTTAAGATTATTGAAAAGGGGCTGGCAAGCGGGAAAAAAATCCTTTTTGTTCCTGATCGATGTTTGGGACAAAATTTTGCAATACAAATGGGACTCAAATCCTGTGTCATTGGCGAAGGAGAATGTGATCCTAAAAAAGCAGATATTATTTGTTTTAACGGTTTTTGCTCTGTGCACCAGCTTTTTACTGTAGATGATATTGTGTTTTACAGAAGCAGGTACCCCGATATCAAGATAGCCGTACATCCCGAGTGTGATCCCAAAGTGGTATTGGCTGCAGATTTTTCCGGCTCAACATCACAATTGATCAAATATGTCAATGAGCTTGATCCGGAGCAAAAAGTGGCGGTTGGAACAGAATACAATTTGGTAAATCGAATGAGAAAGAAAAATACTTATGTTCTTTCTTCTACAAAGCCTGAATGTCCCACGATGAACGAAACAACACTTGAAGATCTTTATAGAACATTGAAGTCTATCGAAGACGATAAGCCGATCAATGAAGTTATTGTAGACCCTGATATCGCAAAATATGCCAATTTGGCTCTTGAGCGAATGCTGGCAGTAGAGTAATCCTATGATAAAAGATAAATTTATAGAAGCAATCGTGGCTGAGGATGTTGGAAGAGGGGATCTTTTTTCTCGTATCGGCCACAACAAACAGATACGTGCTTATATTCTTGCCAAGAGCGAAGGGGTTTTTTCCGGAAGGGAGTATCTTGAGGTATTCAGTAAAAAATACGATTTAAAGATGGAGTGGCATACAGATGATGGCAAGCCGTTTAAAAAAAGGGATATTCTTCTTTATCTTGAGGGGGACTCCAAAACATTGCTTTCGCTGGAGCGGTCTATTTTGAATATCGCATTGCACGCAAGCTCTATAGCAACGCTTACGTCTTTGTATGTAGCTAAAATCAAAGAAACGGGCGTTAAACTTTTAGATACGCGTAAAACCCGCCCGATGTTGCGTGATTTTGAAAAATATGCCGTACGTTGCGGAGGCGGCGTCAATCATCGAATGGGACTGGATGACTGTTTGATGCTCAAAGACACCCATTTGAAAACGATTGAGAATTTGGATATTTTTATGCAAGAGGTGCGTCAAAAAATTCCCTTTACTTCAAAAATAGAGATAGAATCTGAGAGTGTCGAGATGGCAAAAAAGGCGATGAAAGCAGGCGCTGATATTGTAATGTGCGATAATATGTCCTTAAAAGAGATCAAAGAGGTAGTGTCTTATCGAAACAGCCATTATCCTCATATACTGCTTGAGGCGAGCGGGAATGTGACGCTTGATACGATCAAAGAGATAGCGCTGACAGGTGTGGATGCTATAAGTTCCGGAAGCGTTATCCATCAGGCAAACTGGATTGATTTGTCCATGAAAGTAGAATAGTGAACGATCAAGATTTTCAAGATGCCGTAAAAAAGCTGAAATATCTTATCGACAATGCTTCTGCGATTACTATTTTGTCGCATATCAATCCTGATCCTGATGCTTTGGGTACAGCATTGGGAATATATGCCTTGCTGCGTCAAGATAAAAACAAAAAAATAGAAGTAGTAAATGCATCAAAAGAGCTGCCGCGTTTTCTTGATTTTTTACCCTATTTTAACCATATTAAACATAAAATGGATTATAATAAAAGTTTGGTGATCTCATGTGATTGCGGAAATGCAGACAGGCTTGGATTTGATGTTGGCGGGAGAGAAATACTTAACATAGACCATCATTATAGCAATACGCACTATGGAAGTGTTAATATAGTAATCCCTGAATATGCTTCAAGTTCGCAGGTGGCGTATGAGATATTTAAAACATACCGCACTATCATCCCTGAGGCCGCTACATGTTTTTATGCGGCATTGCTTTCAGATACACGATATTTTACAACAAGCAGTGTGAACCACAAAGTATTTGATGTGGCAAGCGAGTTGATCAAGGCAGGAGCTTGTGCTGCGGATATCTCTTCTCATTTTACACAGAGACGCCCATTGGCTTCTTTGCGTATTTTACAGAGAGCTCTGGATAGTCTGACATTATACCAAAATGCAACTATCGCATGCATGACGATCACTCAAGATGAGGTATATGCTTCAGGTGCAACGATGCCCGATATGGATGGAGTGGTTGATTATGCAAGATCTTTGGCGACTGTTGAGATAGCGATATGTGCAATACAGACAGAGGACAGTATTCGGATCTCTTTGCGCAGTAAAAATGCAGATGTTTCCAAGATCGCATTGGCGTTTGGCGGAGGCGGGCATAAATTGGCTGCAGGATTTACGCTTAAGCAAAGCGGATTACAGCAAGCCGTAAATGCAATTTTAGAAAAAATAAAAATATTAGGACTAACAGATGAGAAAAGCAGCCAAAAGGACAAATAAAACAAGCGGTATAAAAATTATGGCAGGGTTATTGTTGGTGGCGGGAAGTATGGGCACAGGTTATATATATACGGCGCCGCAATTTGAGCGCCAAGCCCCCCAGATAGAGATACAGGAAAATCTGTTTTGGAACCGAAAAAACCCTTTACAAATCAAATTGACCGATAATGTTGCCTTAAAAGATTTTGAACTTATTCTAAACGACGGCAAAACAAGTCTTATTGTAGGCAAAGGGGAATTTGGCGAAGCGACGAATGAGCAGATTTTACAAGTTGGTTATCCAAAAAGCAACACGCTTGATTCCAAAGCAACACGCTTAAAGCTTCAAATTTCTGTCAATGATGACAGTTTATGGAATTTTTTAAAAGGAAATCACGCACAAAAAACGATTGATATCCATATAGACTATAAAAGCCCCGATGTAAATATATTAGCCAACACACGCACTATTACACAGGGAGGAAGTGCGTTGGTGGTTTTCCAGGCGGAAGATGAAAATCTAGATACGCTTCATATTAGGGCGGCAGGCGAGACTTTTAAGGCGGTGCCTTATAAAAAAGAGGGATATTATGCTGCTTTGATCGCGTGGCCTTTTCTGTATCAAGACAATTTTAAAGCAGAAGTTGTTGCTACGGATCTGGCCGGCAACACACGCGTAGTTCATGTCCCATTGTATATCAAAACCCATCAATATAAGGTTTCGTGGATTCAGGCTACGGATAATTTTATTGATGGAAAGATTACAGATTTAATCTCAAGCGATCCCGAATATGCAGCCATAGAAGATAAATTAGAAAAATTTCGTGCAGTCAATGAAACTATGCGTTTGAAAAATGAAGATAAAATTCATACCTTGGGACGTAAAATTTCAGATGCAATGATTCAAAATTGGCAAATTAAAAAGTTTTATCCTTTAAGAAACGGACAAAAAGTTGCCGGTTTTGGTGACACAAGACATTATTATTACGACAATAAAGAACAGGAAGTATCACGCTCTTATCATTTGGGGCATGATTTTGCGAGTACAAAAATGGCAACAATCAAAACATCAAATCCCGGAGTAGTGGTTTATGCCGGAGATAACGGTATCTATGGCAATATGCCGATGATCGATCATGGTTTGGGGCTTTATACGCTTTATGGGCATTGCTCTCAAGTACTGGTTAAAGAAGGCGACAAGGTACAAGAAGGGCAGGATATTGGAAAAACCGGCACAACAGGATTGGCATTGGGAGATCACCTCCATTTTGGCGTTTTGGTACAGGGGGTGGAGGTGCAGCCTATGGAGTGGTATGATGCGAGTTGGATTAAAATTAATATCGATGATATTTTTAAAGCAGCAAACAAGATAATAGAGGGAAAATAAATTTCACAACCAATTCACACAAACAATCTATACTTCCTTTAAAAAGAGAAAGATTATACTATAATTGCAGATTGGAAAAAGGGAGTGCTGTATGTATTGTTTTTGCATGAAAGGAAAAAGGTATGCAACAAAGAACGATTAAAAAGCCTGTAGAAGTAATAGGCATCGGTTTACATAAAGGTGAGCCGGTCAGGCTTCGGCTTGAGCCTCTTGATGCAAATTCGGGTATTGTTTTTTATCGCGAAGATTTGGCAATAAGCATACCGCTTTGCCCTTCAAGTGTTATTGATACACGTATGGCTACGGTTATTGGAAACGAAAAGGGATTTATTTCCACTATCGAACATTTTTTATCAGCGGTTTATGCGTACGGTATCGATAATTTGCGGGTAATTGTAGACGGAAATGAAATGCCCATTATGGACGGTTCTGCTATCTCTTTTTGTCTTTTATTGGATGAGGCGGGCATCCAGATGCAGGATGTGCCAAAAAAAATAATTCGCGTCAAAGAGGTGATTGAGGCAAGAGAAGGTGACAAGTTTGTACGTCTTGTGCCGCATGAGTATGCAGTATTTGATTTTAGTATCAAATTTGATCACCCTGCTATAGGAGAGCAAAGCGAATATTTTAAGTTTAGCACAAGCGGTTTTGTTGAAGAGATAGCCAGAGCTAGAACTTTTGGATTTGCCAAAGATATTCAGTACTTAAAAAGTCAAAATCTTGCATTGGGCGCAACTCTTCAAAATGCAATCGGGCTTGATGAATACAAAATCCTAAATCCGGAAGGTTTGCGTTTTGATAATGAATTTGCCAGACACAAGATACTTGACGCGATGGGCGATATGATGGTTGCAGGACACAACATTTTGGCAAAATATGAATCTTTTGCCGGAAGTCACAAGCTCAATTTTGAACTTACATCCAAGCTGCTTTCTGAGAGTAAAAATTATGAATTTGCAACAGTTGAAACGCTACAAAGCAAAGCATTTGCCAAAAGCTTTGCTTAAGTATTTGTGAGATAAAAATTGTGACAGACCACAAGTATGAACTTTTAATTGTATCTATTGCCTCGCCCCTTTTGGTGGGTGTTTATAAAGATGGTGTACTTATCGAAACGATTTCAAACCAAAAGCAAACATCACAAATACTTTTACCTATTGTCGATAGATGTATGCAAACATATAATATCTCTCATATTATCTATACACGTGGACCGGGAAGCTATATGGCGATAAAATTGACCTATATCATGCTTAAAACAATAGAAATTATTAAAGGTATAAAGTGTTCAGGATGCAGCGGTTTTGAGTTAAATCAGCGAGAACCTATAAAAGCTGTCGGGAATCTCTATTTTATCAAGGAAAAAGAGACTATAATTACAAAAAAAATTGAACAGCCAATCCTATCTCAATTTGTTTTGCCGCAGTATTTACAAGATATTGTTTTAGATGAAGAATCAGTCCCAGAGTATGTTTTGCCCGCTGTTTAAAGCACCATATAGAGTTAATAAATTATTGTTTATTCTATAATATGTATATATGTTAGGTTAAAAAGAAGGAATAGAATGCTTGTAAGTGTACCTGCCACCAGCGCAAATCTAGGACCGGGTTTTGATACTCTGGGTCTTGCCGTAGATTTAAAAAACGAAATCATTATCAAGCCCTCAAAGTTTTTAAGCATCTCTACTCACGGTGAAGGGGCAGATAATCCAAAAATTAAAAAAAATACGCTTTTTTTAAATATTTTTAACGAAAACTATAAACGGTTGACCGGCAAAGAAGACAATTTTAGATTTGAATTTTATAACAATATTCCTATCTCTAGAGGATTAGGAAGTTCATCTGCTGTAATTGTTGCCTCGTTGACTGCTGCATACACAGCAGCAGGCGTTAAGTCAAATAAACGAGAGATACTCAACCATGCGCTTCGCTATGAGCAGCATCCGGACAATATCACACCGGCGGTGATGGGTGGTTTTAACGTGGCTTGTGTGGAAGGAGATCGGGTGTATAGCAAAAAACGCCGTATGCCCGATCATCTTAGAGCAGTTGTTGTAATCCCAAACCGTACTATTTCTACGGCCCAATCCCGTACGATTTTGCCTAAAATGTATAAAAAAGAAGAAACGGTCTATTCTCTTTCCAGGGCTGCCTACATGACGGCTTTGTTTATGAGTGAATCTTGGGATTTGCTGCGTATCGCGTCTAAAGACAAGCTGCACCAATCTAGACGTATGAAGATGATGCCTGAACTTTTTGATGTGCAAAAACTTGCACTTAAACATGGGGCACTCATGAGTACGCTTTCGGGCTCAGGATCCACTTTTTTTAATCTATGTTATGATAAAGATGCAGATAAAATGGCACAAGCATTACAGGCGCGCTTCCCGCAATTTAGGGTTTTGACTCTCGCTTTGGATAACCATGGCGTTACAACCAAGCACTAAGAAGTGCTCTTAATCTCTTTTTAGGTATAATATCCATGAAAAAGTCACAGCCTATACGAATGTGTATCGCTTGTCGCAGCAGATTTCCTCAAAAAGACTTGATTAGACTTAAGCAAGCGGAAGAAGGATTTGTTGCATATGACAATGAAGGAAGAAGTTTTTATCTGTGTGATGAGTGTAGTGTAAATGAAAAAAAAATCAAAGGCTTAATTAAACGTTTTAAACAAGAGGAAGAACGGTTTATTAAGCTTTTAAAGGAGTTAATCAAGAATGGATAAAGTTAAAATCCAAGAAATAGCAGCAGAAGCAGGATTGTCAAATGGAGATTTATTGGCAAAAGCCAAAGAGCTTGGCTTTGATGTGAAAGCTGCTAACAGTACCATCAGCATGGAAGATGCTGGTATTTTAGTCGATTATGCGATCAGTGGGACATTGCCAAAAGAGTTTGCACAACCAAAAGTCAAATCAAAAATGACTGTAGTGAAAAAACCGACTCTTAAAACGGACCAAGAGCATAAGGCAGAAGAAAGAGTATCAGAAGACATTTTGGTCAAAGAAGAGGTGCTTCAACAAGAAAAAGCGGAGTCAGTAACCGTAGAGGTTTCTGCTGAAAAAAAACTTACCCCTGTATCAAGCGTGCCAAAAAAACGTAAAGGGATTTCAGTTGTAAGTAAAAAAGAGGAACCAGATGCTGCGGAGGAAATTGAAAAAATTTCTGATGTGCAGCCTCAAAGAAAAACACTTTCTCGTGCCGGAATTAAAATTGTAAGAAAAGCAAAACCTGCACCGGTAAGAACTGCCGCGAAAATCTCGATGGAAGATCAGACATCTTATGCCTCCAAAAAGAAGCCTAAAAAAGTAGCCGAAGCAAGAAGCGGAGGAGAGAAGCTTGATATTTTCAGCCATACAAGTCTTGACGGCGAAATTAGCAGTGTCTTTGATGATGAAGAAGTAGTGCTTTTAGATTTTTCTGATAAAAATATTTATGAAGAGATGATGAGGCAAGAGCAAAAACGCAAAGAAGAAGCCAAAAAAAGAGAAGCAATCCAAGGAGGAGCGGGCGGCAAACATGTTTTTCAAGGACAGCAGAATCGTTCCATCAGACGCGGAGGAAAACGTAAAAGATATATCAAAGAGGAAAGTAAGGAAGCAGTAACTTCTGTTGAGATTCCTGAAAACGTAAGAGTTTACGAGTTTGCCGAAAAGGTTAACAAGAGTGTCGGCGAAGTGGTAAAAGTACTTTTTGCATTGGGTATGATGGTAACTAAAAACGACTTCTTGGGAAAAGACGAGATAGAGATTCTTTCTGAAGAGTTTGGTGTAGAGGTAACAACCGTCAACCCTCTTGATGAGTTGGATTATGCAGGCGCTTATGATGCGGTTGAAGATACGCATCTCAAAGAAAGACCTCCGGTTATTACTATTATGGGCCACGTTGATCATGGTAAAACGTCATTGCTGGATAAAATACGAGCATCTAAGGTTGCAGACAAAGAAGCAGGCGGAATTACGCAGCATGTGGGTGCCTATCAGGTTGAAAAAAATGGCAAAAAAATTACTTTTGTCGATACTCCCGGTCACGAAGCTTTTACAGAGATGCGTTCTCGGGGAGCGCAAGCGACGGACATTGTTATTATTGTTGTTGCCGCTGATGATGGAGTGATGCCTCAGACTAAAGAGGCCGTCGCGCATGCAAAAGCCGCCGGAGTACCTATTATTGTGGCAATCAATAAAATGGACAAAGAGAGTGCAAATCCTGACAATGTTAAATCTCAGCTGTCTGAATTGGGAATTATGCCGGTAGATTGGGGCGGAGAGCACGAATTTGTTCCTGTATCCGCTCATACAGGCATGGGAATAGATGAATTGCTTGAAACAATCCTGCTTCAAGCAGAACTGATGGAGCTTAAAGCTGATCCGACAAGGGATGCAAAAGCAGTGGTTGTAGAGAGTTCATTGGAAAAAGGATTTGGACCGGTTGCCAATGTAATCATTAAAAATGGTACCCTGCGAGTGGGAGACAATGTGATTGCCGGCAAAACATACGGACGTATCAAGGCGATTAGACTTGATGACGGTTCTAATGCAAAAGAGATCGGACCAAGTACGCCAGCAGCAATTGTGGGACTCAATGATGTGCCAGATGCCGGAGATACGCTTGTTGTAATGAAAACAGATAAAGAGGTGCGTGAACTTGCAGAAAAAAGAGCAGAATATGACAGAGCAAAGACTCTTTCTAAAAGTACGAAAGCTTCATTGGACGATCTTTCTTCTTTGATCGCAGAAGGACAGCTTAAAGCGTTGCCTGTGATTATCAAAGCGGATGTTCAAGGTTCGCTTGAAGCAATCAAGGGCAGTCTGGAAAGACTAAGAAATGAAGAGGTAAAAGTTAACATCATTCATGAGGGTGTGGGTGGTGTGACAGAGAGTGATGTAACGCTGGCATCTGCAAGCGAACATACTGTTGTTCTTGGATTTAATGTGCGTCCGACAGGAGCAGTAAAGAAAAAAGCCAAAGAGCTCGGTGTAGAAATCAAGTCTTATTCAATTATCTATGACTTGATTGATGATGTTAGAGCACTTCTTGGAGGCATGATGAGTCCTGTGATTAAAGAAGAGGTGACGGGGCAAGCAGATGTACGTGAAACATTTGTAGTGGCAAAAGTGGGTACGATTGCAGGATGTAAAGTTTCTGAAGGCGTGATTACCAGAGGAAGCAAAGCCAGACTCATTCGTGACGGTGTTGTCATACATGAAAGCACCATTTCTTCATTGAAACGCTTTACAGAGGATGCTAGAGAAGTAAAAAGCGGATATGAATGCGGTATCATGCTTGCAAACTTTAATGATATGAAGCCGGGCGATGTGATCGAAACATTCAAAAATGTTGAGGAACAAGTGACGCTATGACGCATGAAGAGATCAAGCGGCATCGTGTAGAATCAGTGCTAAAAGAGATTATTCCAGAAGCACTTGCCACGCTGGACGATGAACGCATTAATGCATTACTGGTAACTGACGTAGTATGTTCGAAAGGCAGAAGCGACGCAAAAGTCTATCTTGAACCTTCATTTTTAAATGAAAAAGAACAAAATGAAGCCTTAAAGCAGTTGCGTATTGTTGCAGGCTATATTCAAAACCACTGCAAGCAAAGCGAGGGCTGGTTTAAGGCCCCGCGTTTAACTTTTGAATTTGATGATCAGCTAGAAAAAGCAACACGCATTGAAAAGCTTTTTGAACAGATCGCAAGTTTAAAAAGTAAAGAAAACGAGGAACAACAAGATGAATCTTGAATCTCAAATAGCAAAAATTATAGAAGCTAACGGTGCGGCACTCTATGACACAGAAGTGGTGACAGAATTTGATGAGACTGTTTTTCGTATTTATGTGACAAAAATAGGCGGCGTGAGCCTTGATTTGTGTGCCGCTATCTCAAACGAACTTTCTCCCTTTTTTGATGTTCATCCTCCTGTGAGCGGACAATACCGTTTGGAAGTAAGCTCTCCCGGAATTGAAAGAAAGTTAACCAAGCCTATACATTTCAAAAATGCAATAGGCGAAAAGGTAAAAGTAAAGATACCGGGTCGAGAACGTTTTAAAGGCACCCTTAAAAGCGCAGATGATCATGGTATCACAGTAGAGACAAAAGAGGGCGATACCTGTTTGACCTATGCACAGCTAGGAAGCGTTAAAACCTATTTTGACTGGAACAATTAGGCGTCAATATTGGGCCGTTTGACAGAAAGGGGGATGTGTCTATGGATTTAGATGCATTGTGTATGCGGCTTGCGCTTGATGAAGCATGGAAGTACCAAGGATTAACCTATCCTAATCCTGCGGTGGGTGCAGTGATCACTGCAGGCGGCAAGGTGATTGCTGTTGAGGCTCACCAAAAAGCCGGAACATCGCATGCTGAAGTGTTAGCACTTTTGCGTGCCTATGAAAGCATAAGTCAAACGCCTATTGAAATTGATCCTTTTGACGCACATGGGGCACATGCTTTTCTTTTAAATCTTCCTTCCGGTTTTTTTAACCATTGTACTATCTATGTTACGCTGGAGCCTTGTTCCCATGAAGGAAAAACACCATCCTGCGCAAGCTTGCTTTATGCTTTGGGTCTCCAGCGCATTGTTGTGGCAACCTATGATCCCATACAAGAGCATAGCGGGGGGCTGCGCAAGCTCAAGAATGTATGCTTTGGAGTACTCCAAAAAGAAGCAGAGGTCCTTCTTGAGCCTTTTGTAATTTGGCAAAAAAGAGCCTTTGTGCTGTTTAAGATCGCACAAACAAGCAATGGAAAAATCGGCGGCGGATATTTAAGCTCAAAGGCATCTTTAAAGCACGTGCATCATTTAAGAAACGTTTGCTCCGAATTGCTTATAGGAGGCAATACTGTACGTATAGACAGGCCGACATTAGATTGCCGTTTTATTGCCAAAAAAGCCCCCGATGTGATAATTTATTCCAAAAAAGACAGTTTTGACAAAACAATTCCTTTGTTTGATATTCCGGGCAGAAAAGTGGAGATCAGCAGTGATTTGTATTTTTTGGATCGACCTTCTTTTGTACTCGTCGAGGGGGGAGAAGGGATGCTCTGTGCCCTTAAGAAAAAAATAGATTGGGTTTTAATCTACCAAACGCCTAAGCTCTCTACCAATAATTTAACCTATAATATCAATATGAATTTAAATTTTCTGCATCAAGCCAAAAAAGATGTAGATTTGCTGATATGGAGTAAAAGAATTGACTGAAAAACAACAAAAACAACAAAACATAGTTCACATGTTTAATGATATCGCTTCGACATATGACCTGGCCAACAGAGTACTAAGCTTTGGTATTGATAAGCAATGGCGCAAAAAAGGGTGTGATAAAGCTTATGAGCTTTTGGGAAAAAAAGAGTTGACACAAATAACAGATGTAGCCACCGGGACGGGCGATTTATTACTTTATTGGCGCGACAGGGCATCAAAGCATGGCATAAAGGTGAACAAATATATAGGTGTGGACCCGTCGGTAGGAATGCTTGAAGTTGCTAAAGAAAAAGTTGACTTTGCTGATTTTGTTGAGGGAAAAGCACAAGCGCTCCCCATTGAGAATGAGAGCACGGATATTATCTCCATATCGTACGGCATACGTAATGTTATAGACAGGGCAGAGGCACTTCAGGAGTTCAATCGTGCCCTAAAAACCGGCGGGATGGTTGTTATTTTGGAGTTTACCAAGCAGGAGAAAAGCGGATATATTTCCAAGACGGTGGATTTTTATATGAAAAAAATTCTTCCTGCCATAGGGGGATTTGTCTCTAAAAATTATGCTGCCTATCGTTATTTGCCAAACTCTATCGAAGGGTTTTTAACAACTCAAATGCTAGAAAAAGAGCTTCGTGAGGCAGGATTTGAGATGAAGTATACAAAATCTTTTTCTTTGGGAATTTCAACTCTTTTGGTTGCACAAAAAATATAAGAGATGATTGATGTTTTCATCTATGATGAGCGTAACCTCCCTCAATACTAAAATAAAATCTCTTTTAGAGGCCACATTTATGCATATCCTTGTAGAAGGAGAAGTGGCTTCTGTAACCTACCATACTTCAGGACATGTTTATTTTTCTATCAAAGATAAAGAAAGTGCTATTAAGTGTGTCATTTTCAAGTCAAATGCCAATAAGCTCAAATTTCGTATGGAAAATGGAATGCATATTGTGGTGGAAGGTTCAGTGGGAGTATATACTCCAAGAGGAGAGTATCAGTTTTATGCGGTGCATATAGAGCCTTATGGGCAGGGGGCTCTGGCTTTGGCCTATGAGCAGCTCAAAGAAAAACTTAAAGCCAAAGGGTATTTTGACAGTGCCCGGAAAAAACCGATCCCCAATACTATCCATAAAATCGCTTTGGTGACAGCCAAAGAAAGCGCGGCATTGTATGATATGCTTAAAATTATAGATAAACGGTGGGCGTTGGTTGAGGTGACGATAGTTGATACTTTGGTGCAGGGAGAATCCGCGGCTTCACAAATAGTAAGAGCCCTAAAATATGCCGATACACTAAATGTTGATGTGGTTATCCTCGGAAGGGGGGGCGGAAGCACAGAAGATCTTTGGTGTTTCAATAATGAAATTGTGGCTGATGCCCTCTACGGCATGAAAACCCCCGTTGTTAGTGCGGTAGGACACGAAGTAGATGTAATGATTAGCGATTTTGTGGCAGATTTGCGCGCACCCACCCCTAGTGCAGCGATTGAGATGATATTGCCCGATGCAAAAGAGATACTTTTTATGCTAGATGATTATGTTCAGCGATACAAACAGGCTCTTGAGCAAAAGTTGGAGCAAAAGAGACATTTGCTAAAGCATATTGAGGAAATGTTTCTGCGAAGTTCGCCTTCAAGATATCTGGGAGATTTCAGCGAAGATTTTAAGCGTCTTGAGAGAGAATTTTTTAGAGTGATATTATACAAAGTAGAGCGTGTCCAAAGCATGTTGCCTGAACTTAAAAAAAGTTTTATGCAGCATATGTATTTTGTTTTAAAGCAAAAAGAGCAACAGTATATCAGCCTGGGCAGGCAGTTAGAGATCAAAAATCCGACATTGCAGTGTAAAAAAGGGTGGGTGCAGCTTTCTCGTGAGGGAGAGCTGATTGAGCTTGAGAGTCTCATGGTCGATCAGCAATTCACTCTAGAAGATGCGAACGTCAAAATTGAAGCGGTATGTTTGAGTAAAAAGAAGTATCATTTGTAGGGCCGATACTAAATTTGAAAAATTTGCAGTTAGTTTTTGAAGGAATTTGAGTTGTGAAGATTTTACTTTTCAGAAGCATGATGCTTCTGAAAATGAAGGCTACATCATACCCGGCATTCCGCCCATATCAGGCATTGCAGGTCCGCGTGCAGGTTCCTCTTTGATATCAGAAACCGTTGCTTCAGTTGTAAGCAGTAAACTGGCTACGGAAGTAGCATTTTGAAGTGCAACGCGCGCTACTTTGAACGGATCAATGATCCCGGCTTCAAGCATATCGACATACTCGCCTGTTGCAGCATTGAATCCCAGATTGGCATCATTGCTGTTTGCGACTTTGTCTGCCACCACACCCGCATCAAATCCTGCATTTTGTGCAATTTGTTTCATAGGAGCAGATACTGCTCTAAGAATGATCTCGGCCCCTACTTGTTCGTCCCCTTCAAGAGAAAATTTAACTGCTTGACTTGCTTTGATAAAAGCAGCGCCGCCACCAATGACAATACCTTCTTCTACGGCTGCTTTAGTTGCAGAAAGTGCGTCATCCACTCTGTCTTTTTTCTCTTTCATTTCGGTTTCAGTAGCTGCACCCACCTTGATGACAGCTACACCCCCTGAAAGTTTTGCAAGTCTTTCTTGTAATTTTTCTTTATCATATTCGCTCGTCGTATTTGCGATTTGTATTTTAATCGCATTGACTCTTGCTTGAACAGCCTCTTTGTCACCTTTTCCGTCCACGATAACAGTATTATCTTTGTCGATAACCACTCTTGCGCAGTGACCAAGCTCTGCCAATGTTGCTTTATCAAGAGAAAGACCTAACTCTTCAGTAATAAGCGTTCCGCCTGTGAGCACCGCGATATCTTTAAGCATTTCTTTTTTTCTGTCTCCAAATCCCGGTGCTTTAACGGCAGCAATATTAAGTACACCCTTGAGTCTATTGAGTACCAATGTTGCAAGTGCTTCACCTTCAAGATCATCAGCGACAATCAGAAGAGGTCTTCCTGTTTGCTGAATTTTTTCAAGTACAGGGATAAGATCTTTAAGTGAAGTAACTTTTGTATCTGTGATCAAAAGAAGCGGATTTTCCATTTCACAAGTCATTTTGTCAGAGTTTGTCACAAAGTATGGCGAAAGATATCCTCTGTCAAACTGCATACCTTCAACCACTTCAAGATCGTCGTTGATGCCTTTTGCTTCTTCTACCGTGATAACGCCGTCTTTACCTACTTTATCCATAGCCTCAGCGATAAGATTTCCGATGGTTTTATCTGAATTTGCAGAGATAGTAGCTACTTGTGCAATCTCTTTTTTGTCTTTTACTTCTTTTGAAATCTTTTTGAGTTCTTCGATGATAGCAGCGCATGCTTTGTCCATCCCTCTTTTTACTTCGATAGGATTTGCACCTGCAGTAATGTTTCTTAGCCCTTCTTTAAAGATAGAATGCGCCAATACTGTAGCAGTCGTTGTGCCGTCACCTGCTTCATCTGCCGTGTTACTCGCAACCTCTTTAACCAATTGTGCACCCATGTTTTCAAGTGCATCTGAAAGTTCTATCTCTCTGGCTACACTCACTCCGTCTTTTGTAATATGCGGTGCACCGTAACTTTTTTGTATAAGTACATTTCGGCCTCTGGGCCCCATCGTTACCTTCACTGCGTCTGCGAGTTTACGCACTCCTTCATAAAGTCCGTTACGTGCTTTGTCTGAAAAAAATATCTCTTTTGCCATTTTTGTTCCTTTTATATTGTCTTAAATGTTTTTTTAGTTTAGGATTCCCAAGATATCGTCACTCTCCAAAATCAACAACTCTTGACCATCCATTGTGATTTCCGTGCCTTTAAATTTACCAAAAATGACTTTATCGCCTTCTTTGATTCCCTTTTTTGCAGCCTTTTCGGCTAGGGCAATGACTGTTCCCTGTAGAGGTTTCTCTTTTGCATTATCTGGGAGAATGATACCCGATGCCGTTGTTTTCTGTTCCTCTTCTCTTTTGATAAGAACACGTTTACCTAATGGTTTAAAGTTCATAAGTATCTCCTTTATAATAGTTTTATGAAGTGTATTCTAATGATTTTTAAAAAAAATGTCAACACCTTTTTTAAAATTATTTAAAATACTTTAGTCAATATGGCTAAAGTATTTTAATTAAAAATATATATTTTAATTTGTCGTAAAAAAATAGATAAAATAGTATTGACATTAAAGGTTAAATTTGATAGAATTTCGGCTCTTCATTAGTGGCAAGGTAGCTCAGCTGGTTAGAGCGCTGGTCTCATAAGCCGGAGGTCGGGGATTCGAGTTCCCCCCTTGCTACCATCTTTTTAAAAAACACAAAAACCTTTAAAATAGCGGTATATTGGGCTTTTAGTAGCTTGGCATATACATCATTTCTAACAAAATTTAATGGCGCTGCATCTCTTGCGCCTGTCAAAAAATCTTCATTTTTAACAAAAAATAACGACTTTTACTGCCGAGTTACTGCCGAGTTTTTAGAGCTAAAAACTTATTTTTTCCAGGCCTCTCCACTCCAATCATTTTTTAATAAATTTTCTGTTAAGCCCATACCAAAAAGCGTCTTTACTCCTTCTTTTATACAGGTGTGGGCTGACCAGAGTGTTTATATATTTAGAAGGGAGCATAAATGACAAAGATATTTTGTAAGATTTTTAGGCGGCGAGGAGTGATCGGCTCTGAAGTGAAAAGACCGGCACATTTAATCATCAGCCTAATGAGAGGAATCGGAAAATGAAACTGAAAATGCTTGAAAAGAAATTTACTTTTTCAGAGCTTGAAAAGGAATGTAAAAAGCAAGGATGGAGGATACCTTCGATCGAAGAACTCAAAGGAACTGTTAAACTGTCTACTTTTGTTTTTGTGAGTGACGATACAGGAGAAGAAAGCAGATGCTACATCTATGATGGTGAAAAAAAGCACAACGTAACAAAAGATATGCACTTGTATAGCAGCATTGTAATAAAAGAAAATTGTAAATGGCGCCAATCCGGCCCTGGGAAATTTCATGTGCAATGTGCCCACACCGTAATAAGTTATGCCGGCCAAAAAAATAATTATGCACCGCGTGATTTTAACTATTGCCCCTATTGCGGGAAAGAAATAGAGATTGTTTTGGTAGTGAAATAATTTATTTGGAAAATGAAAAATATAAGTAAAAGGATAAGTAATGAAACCAATCAAAGTGAGTGAAGCGAAAACAAAAATGTGCCCATTTATTTTAAATACTGGAGCCAATATTGACTGCAAATGTGGTGACTGTATGGCATGGGAATATACCAATACAGAAGATATAGCGGAATATCCTTATGCAAAACGAGGAGAAAGCAAAGAGGAGTACGATAAAAGGCTGGCAGACCTTGAGACAGAAATAAAGTCAAAGGGTTACACGATAACCAAAGATGATGCAGTAGGTCGTAAAGAATTGGATGAGGATGAAAAGTTAGGGTATTGTATAAGGCTAAAAACATGCCAATAACAAACGAGTCAAAAGAAGCACTAAAGAGCTCTGTAGATATCGTCGATGTGATAAGCGATTATATAGAGTTGAAAAAGAACGGGGCGAATTTTAAGGCGTGCTGTCCCTTTCATGGAGAAAAAACACCCTCTTTTGTGGTAAGTCCTTCCAAGCAGATCTACCACTGCTTTGGGTGCGGCGCCGGCGGCGATGTGTTCAAGTTCGTGCAGGAGATGGACAAGCTTGAGTTTACCGAGGCGGTAGAGAAGATCGCTTCGCGCTTCAACTTCACGCTGCACTATACCGACGACAACGGTGCGCGCAAGGACTACGACCGCACCATGGAGACTATGACGCGCTATTATGCGCAGCAGCTTCGCGAGGAGGATATGCGGTATCTTTCCGGCAGGGGCATGCACGCAAAAACGATGCGGGAGTGGGAGCTTGGCTATGCGCCTTCTACAAAAAAACAGATGCATGATCTCGGTGCGATGATGCTGCCGCCTGACGAGCTGCTGGAGCTTGGGATCACAGTGGAGAAGCAGGGGCGCATCAGCGCGAAATTCTGGGACCGCCTCATGTTCCCCATACGAGACCACCGGGGCAAGGCGGTGGGCTACAGCGGACGCACACTGCAACCAGGCGGCGTGCCAAAATACATGAACTCCCCGCAGACGCCGCTCTTTGACAAGTCGCGCATACTCTTTGGGTACGACAAGGCAAAAGAGCATATCTATGCAAAGAAGTTTGTCATCATCATGGAGGGGCAGCTGGACGTGATCCTCTCCCGTCAGTGCGGCATACAGACCGCCGTGGCGACGCAGGGAACGGCGCTGACGGAACACCACTTGCCGCTACTGTCAAAACCGAACGCAAAAGTGATACTCGCATACGACGGAGACAAAGCAGGGCGCGCTGCCGCGTTCAAGGCCGCTGTGATGCTGAGTACGAAAGGATTTGACGGTGGCGTGGTGTTGTTTCCTGAAGGAGAAGATGCTGCTTCCATGGTGGCGGCCGGAAAAGAAGAAGTTCTCAAACAGCTGCTCAAGAACAGAACAGACTTTGTGCGTTTCTGCCTTCAGTCGTATGCGTCCGGATACGATCTTGGAGAGCCGCACGGCAAAAGCCAGGCGCTAAAGGCATGCGTCGCATACCTAAAAAGTATCAAAAATGACATCATCGCGCAGGAGTATGTAGGGTTTCTTTCTTCGCTGCTGGGCATCGATAGGGTACACATCAGGATGGACGGCAGCGCAGCGCCTCCCGCATCTGTCTCTAGCGCAAAAGCAAGCGCAGAGGATCTGCTGCTGTACACGATGTATATGCGTCCGGGCATGGTGGATGCCGCTGTCGATGTAGCGGACGATGAAGTATGGAGTAACCAGACATGCTATCGTGCGCTGCTCTCAGGGGTACGAGACGAAGCGGTTTACGCGCCAGTCACTATGAAAGAGGGCTTGGCGGTGCTGGATGACAAACAGTTCTACGCGGTGCTGAGGGTGAAGCAGAAAAGCTACCTGCAAACGCTCAAAGCCAGACTACAGGCAAACGGAGCGGGTATCGATGAGATACTTGCGGTGAATGAGAGGATGAAAGGGTTGTGATATAATATTGTATCAAGAAGGAGGGCCAAAAAATGAAAAAGATTTTGATGATGATAGCGATAGCGACGGCAATACATGCAGAATATTTCAAGTTGATGGTGACAAGTTTCAATCCAAACCTGTACAGAACAGATGAAGGCATATACATAGAAACCAGAATGTGTGTGGTTGTAGGAAACGATATGGAAGCAGTATTAGACTATGAGTCGTACCGTGGCATATACGGCAATACGATAAGGTTTGTATCCGGCGAAGAGTGCGATGTCGTCAGAGTGTTTAGGTAGAGATGTTGGAGGTGACGGATGATAAGTGAAGCTTGTTTTTGGGAGAAGGTGACGGGGGCTGTAATGCTTCCGATTAAGATACTTTGGGCGTTGATCGTTTCCGGTCTAATCGTGGCAGGGTTTATACTTTGGTGGGGGTTTCTGTTTGGCTCGGTAATCGCCATAGTGCTTGTGCTAATATTTGATGCAAGCTTGCTGTTTCTTCCACTATATATTTCTGTGCTTTATGTCCCACTGATCCCCAGCGATAAAGAAAGTATTTGTGAAAAAGAGAAACGACTCAAAAGAAAAATCATTGTGAAAAATACAATCAAAGAAGAAGATGAAGCTTGGATGGAATTTTTACATTTTTTTTCAAAGCAAATAGACAAAACGCCATCTTCACTACAGGGGTCAATAGAACTGCTTAATTTTAATAAGGGAAAGTTCACCGTAGAGGTAAAGAATGAAGTTGGCGAGGAGATGGAAAACTCTCTATGTGAGGCGTTCTCAAAATATTTTACAGCCGATGCAACGCTGAAAATAGTTAGATTTTAAAAGAGAAAGGATTCAAATGAATGACAAGATTGAAGAACAAAAGCCGCCGTACGGCGGTAATATCGTCAAGGATACGGCTAAAGAGCTGGGGATGACGCAGAAGGAGTTGGCAGCATATATGGGAGTAGGGGAAAACACTATTGGAAATTGGTCAAGAGGTGTTGTGGATACTCCAGAATGGGCAATAAAGATGTTTAATCTTCTTAAAATAGAGAAAAAATTCAACACAATAAAACAAATAATTGGTGATGAACTTAACAAATAAACACCAATATTGTGTTTTTATCCTTGACAATAACACCAAAATTGTGTTAATATCCTTTTTAAGTCACCATGATGGTGATAACCTACTCAAAAGGATATACAATGTCAGTAAAACAACTCGCACAATTCGCACTAAGCCACGGCTTTAAAACAGCACTTTTCTCTACCTTTGTACTTGTATGGGATGCAGACGGTTCTTGTGTCGCTACAGATCTGCATGGCCTTAAAGCATGGATGGGGTACTAAGATGCATGAGATCGTACACATCAACAACACCGATGTGGTGTTTGAAGTCGTAAGCGGCAACGTCTTTGCAAACAGCCTGCAGATCGCGGACGTATTTGAAAAAAATCACAAAGAAGTCATGCGTGCCATGCGCAACCAGCCGGACGATGAATTTGCTCGGCGCAATTTTGCGCAGTCCTCCTATATCAATCAACAAAACAAACAACAACCGATGTATCAAATGACCCGCGACGGGTTTTCGCTCATTGTCATGGGCTTCACCGGGCAGAAAGCAAGAGAGTGGAAGATACAGTTCATCAAAGCGTTCAATCTCATGGAAGAGAAGCTTCGCAGCGGAGCATCTGCCGCGCTCCCGGACATGACAGAGATGAACAGGCGTATGCTCGACATTCAGGCACGGGTGCACCATCTGTACGAAGACCGGGAGACCCTGAGAGAGCAGCTCTCCAAAAACGATAGCAGGCTGCAAAGATCAGATATCCTTATGAACCGCATGGCGGAGAAGCTCGGCGATATGCCTATGGGTTTTGGCGATATGAAGTACGTGCGGGAGATGATACAGAAGCACGGCAGGAAACTGGCTGACAGGTACGGGGTAGGCATGGAAACTACGGTCCCGGCAATCTATATAGCGATACGCAAGCGTTTTGCAGTGGAGAGCTACCACGAAGTGCCTCACAGCAGCTTCTTTGAGCTGCTTGGTTTTATCGAAACTATTACATTATAGGAGAAAAGTATGAAAGAAGAACTACAACAAAATATCGACGCTATCGTCAATTCCGTGCAGTATCTAAAAGATGTTAACGACCTTTTTATCAAAGAGCATGTCAATGTCGCCTTATACGACATCCTCGCGCCGATGCTTGAGAATATAGACCACTGCACACATAATTTACAGGCCATGATACGTTCTGCGTAAGCCCGCGCCAATCAGGCGCTGCTCGCAGGCAATGCATCGTTATACTGCTCCAAAATAACTTCTGCAATACAAAACAAGCCATAAATGCCAAAATAAGCGCGAAATACATCTTTGCCTTGCCCCGTGATATGGATGAATCGTTTTAACGCTTAATTTTCGATGCCACACTACTCAGATAGCTAGCAATCCAATTACAAAACTACCCAAACCATCCTTCAGCCCTACCGCCCCTTTTCGCGATTTTTTAAGCCTATCGGCTTGATTTCTATCTTTTGTGTTAGAGATCTTGTTTTTTAGTATTGTTTTTGGGGGGATGCCTTGAATTTTTGGGAATTGGGAAATATGCGGCGCAGGCGCGTGCAGGTGTGAACAAGTGGAGTGCAGCGTCAGATATTCACATATGCCAATTTGTCGGGATCGCAAAAAAGCGAAGCTTCCTTACTGTCTCGGCTGATTATCGGCGCCAAATTTTAGGACGCAGGCTGAACAAGCCGGCACGCTTTAGGCTTAAACACACGTGTATATCGATGTTTTCTTATTTCTGTTATTGTCGGTCGGCAGTATTTCGGCAGTATTTCACTAAAAAACAGGGGACATCACAATGCATGCCGGCGCCATGGATGCATCTGTTTGCTCCTGGAGTACGGGCAAATCAGCAGACTTATTTTGAGGGGGGGGTGAGTCCCAGTCAGGCGGCAGATCACGGAGGGACAGCCGTGCAAATACAGGTTGCTGCACTGTTTTTGGCAATGCTTTTTTATCCTCTTCCTGCCATGGCCGGCATGCCTAAACCTATAAAAAATCGCGAAGGGGGGGGTCGGCTTGGCGGCGCAATAAAAACTATATAAAATCACTCAAAAAAAATAAAAAATACTTCAAAAACCTTGACAAACACTTCAAAACAAAGTAGAATTAAGCTATCATTTTACGAAAGGAGAGGCCATGGAAAAAACACCGTTTGATCGTATCGAAGAAGAGTTTGCTGCGGGCAGCCTTCCAAAATTATGCGAAGATCATCTTCATGTTCCGCTCAGGACCTATGAGAACTGGAAATATCGGGGGGAAATCAGCAAAAAAGGGATCAAGGCGATCTCTGAAAATACAGGCTTGAGCGCTGCATGGATCGAATACGGCATCGGCGAAAAGTATATAAAGGAAGCAGTATGAGCCGGGATGAAACCAAACCAAGGCCGTATATTATACTCCCGCATTTTATCTACTCGTCAAACATGGGATGTGTGGGGCAGCGAATCTGCGGAATCATCTACGGACTTTCATCAGAATATGGGTTCTGCACCGCAAAGGATGAATATATCGGCAGTCTGCTATGTATGAGTCCAGGTGCTGTAAGACGGCAGATACAGCAACTGACCAAAGACTTATATATCAGAAATATAGGAAGTGTCCAGCACAGAAAACTTGTTCTAAACTACATAGATAATGCGGACACAAAAGAACTTATGGAGTGTTCGACCCAAACACGAAAAAATTTCGCGAAAGTGTCTGAAATACGAAAAAATTTCGCGCAAACACGAAAAAATTTCGCGTATCTACCTATTATATATAAAATTAATAATAATATTGGTCATTTTAAGACAAATGACCTGAATGCTATCGATGAAAAACAAGCTTTTCAGATGCTATTTGATCTCTTCTGGGATATGTACGGCAACAAACAAAAAAAAGCAGAGACACAAACTGTTTTCAAAAAGCTCAGCGAAGAGGATATCGTTGCTTTGATCGCCTCCCTCCCTTACGTCAATGAATTTCACGACAAGACAAACAAAACCGCTTTCGTACCCCAAAAGCCTCATCCTACTACTTTTTTACGCGGCAGACGTTGGGAAGACGAATGCTATGCTTTAAAAAAAATCGAAAAAAAGGGGGCCGCGGATGCAGTAACGGCAGACGAAGGATCTCTGGCGGAGAGCTTGGAAAGATTTAGGAAAATCAGCGACGGTGAAGCGGTGACGCTTGAAGATGCAGATATATCTGTTTTGGCAGCATTGGGCATCTCTGTATCCAGCGCGGCTGAAGAGATCAACATCGACGGCATGAAAGTGTTTGCAAGCAGAGTGCGCGCCGTGTGGGATGCTATCGGGAAGGGTGAAAAAAAATGAAACAGAAAGAAACTTTCCTTTCTTTGGGTGAAGTCGCGCGACAGTACGGCTTCAGCAAAGACTATTTTGCAAGAATGAAGCACACAAATCCAAAAAAATATGCATATATCGCCTCTTTGGATGATGATTTTTTTATCGCGTTTGGGAAATTCAAACACGAATATGAATCGCTCTTTTACGCGCTGGAAAAAATGTTTTTTGATCTGGAACAAAAAAGAAAAATCTATCAATTTTCTCAGATCTTGCACAAAAAAGGATTTTTCAAGCACACAAATTCATATGTTACCGGTGTGCAAAAATTGGTTTTCAAGGCTGATCAAAAGTTTAACTTTGGTGTGTTTGTGAAATATAAAAATATTTTAAATGTGTTTGAGGAAGTGAAAAATGAGATTTGAGACTGTTTTGGCCGGTTTGTATGCGGCAGCGATGCTTTATGTGCTGTACGGCAGTGCCGTAGTGATTTTAAACTAAAGGAGTGATGGATGGAAAAAATGAAGAATACGAGAATGATGTACCGCGCGATGGCTGCAGGATGCAAGACGGCTGCGGATCTTGCGCGATACATCAATCGATAGGGAGGAAAGGCGATGCAGGTGTGGGACAACCAAAAAAGCGCAAAAGATAATTTTGATGCGCTGAAACGTCTTGAGGGGATAACGGCAAAAGATATTGCCGCAGCCGCAGACACGAGCACAAATGCAGTGAATGTGTATGTGGCCAACGGGTTTTTGTCCCGTTCAGGGAATGAAACAGAAGATGCAAAAAAAATCAAAGCGGCTCTTGCGCAGTATTTTATGGGCGGCATACCAAAAAACTTGGGCTTAAAAAAAGAAAGCGTTGACCTTTTTGATCTCTACGGCTGCAGAGGGTGCAACTACAGGATGCGCAGCGAGCCTGGATGCGCAAAATTTTCTCTCACAAAAGAGGAGATCAACGGCGGCGCATACATAGAGACGCTCACGGAAGGATCCTTTGAATTGAGCGCAAAACAGCGCTGTCCGTATGCAGTCAAAAAAAGAGACGAAACATGAAAGGTATCAATAAAAAAAGTTTCTGGGGAGACCATGCGCGCCCATACCGCCCTGCAACAATGACGTTGCGAATTAATAAGGCAAACAAGAATAGGCCAAGAGGCACGGTCCGCGAGATTGTGTACCTGGATAGAGTTGAAATAGCAGTGTGGAGATGAGAATGAAGGTGATGAGCAAAGAGGAAGTTGTGGCAAAAATCAAGAAAATAGCGTATATGAGCAAAGAGGATGTTTTGGCCTACAGAGTAAAGGTGTCGGTAGCGAATATCGATGCCAAGGCAAAAAAGTTTTTGTTTAGGGCGTGCGATGCGGCGGCCGCTTCTTATGCAAAATGTGATGCCATGGTGCAAAATGGGGAGATTGATATGGGAGAAATACAATGATCGAGGAACAATGTGTGTACTGTAAACACAGTGATGTCATCATCGGCGATGACGGAGAGTTTGATGATGATTTTTTGTGGTGCAAAAAGATAAACATTTGTGTTCGCGATATTGATCGCTGCGACCACTTTTGTGAAAATAAACAAGTGGCAAAGGAGGCGAAATGGTAAACGGCCCGCTTAATATAATTTTGCACCAACGCTATATCAACCATGCAGAAAAAAGAGAAGAGACTCTCATGGAGGTGTATGGCGCTATGGTGATAACGGATTTCGGTATGGTCAATATGGACTATTTTCGTTCTAACTATACGATCAAGGGATATGATGATGCAAAGCAAAAAACACAGTCATTTTGAGGTCATAGCCAACAGTGCGCTTGGCATCGTGATAGGATGGTGCCTTGTGTACTTTGCGTTTCCGTACATCGGCATAAAAACGACTGTGTCCCAGGCTTCCGCTTCGTCAGTGATTTTTTTTGTTGCTTCTTATGTGCGGTCGTACTATGTGAGACGTACGTTTGTATGGATGTATGCAAGAGGGCGGTTGAGATGAAGGAGCAGTGGATCGGAGCGAAAGAGTTTGCATCAATCACGGGATGCAGCGTGTCTGCCGTGTATAGCCGCATCAGTCTTACTCAAAATACAGACCCGTACTATAACAAAAAATATAAAAAAGACGGCGGCCGAAGGCTTGTAAATCTCGCATATTTCCGCCGGCGAGAGCAAGCTGCTGATGAGATGCAGGGCAGATTTGAATCGGCATATTTTGCATTGCTTGAAAAGTACGGCAATGAGCACGCGCTGGCAAGAGCTGTTGCAGATGATCTAGGCATGACGGCCAATGCGGTGAATATGTATTTTAAAACCTGTTTTGTTGTTACGCGTTTGGGTGCGGTAAAGAAAAGGCTGAAATATATCGAAGCAATGGAAAAAATATTGGAGGAGAAATAATGAGTTGGGCAGTAGGGTTTGATGAGCATTGGGGCAGAGATGTAGGATATGGCGTTCCTGCTATATGTGACCATCCAGATTGCAAAAAGAAGATAGATAGAGGATTGAGTTATGTTTGCGGCGGAGATCCTTACGGCGGAGAGCATGGATGTGGTTTGTTTTTCTGTGAAGAGCATTTCCATATCGTCGCAACATCAGATTCGTCAAAATTTGTATGCGAAAGATGTGCTAAAAATGAACAACCATTTTTCCCAAAACATGATACTAAAGAGTGGATAAAATGGAAACTTGAAGATTTGAGCTGGAAAAAATGGAGAGATGAAAACCCAGAAAAAGTTGAGAAAATGAAGAATTATTTGTCGAAGTAACGACAAAATCAAAAGGACGAACATGTACAACAAAGTTATTTTGGCAGGAAACCTTACCAGAGATATAGAGATCAGGTACACCCAAGGCGGTTCGGTTATTGGAAGTACGGGCATTGCAGTCAGTAGAAAATTCAAATCGCAAACGGGAGAACAAAAAGAAGAGACAACCTTTGTTGATCTTACCTTTTTCGGAAGAACTGCCGAAATAGCCAACCAGTATCTGCATAAGGGAGGCAAAGTTTTAGTAGATGGAAGATTAAAGCTTGACCAGTGGACAGCACAGGACGGCACAAAAAGAAGCAAACACTCCGTGATCGTAGAAAACCTGCAAATGATTGGCTGCAGAGACGATACGCAGACCAATAGCGGATACGGAAATGCAAAGGCGGAAGAACAGTATGATGCGGAAAGCCGGTTAGCCACTGCTCCCAACGGTGCGCCTGTGGTGTTGGATGAGCCTAATGATGAGATACCGTTTTAGAGAGAAAGGAAGGAATCAGTATGAGTAAATCGCAGTATGATATCAATGCGCTTGCCGATATAGACACGGAGCGTTCTTTGCTTCGCGCGCTGATGGAGTTTGACACGGATGAGACGGTTATGGCCCTTGTGAAGCTGAAAGAGCAGCATTTTTTTGATGAGAATCATGGGCGTATTTTCGCCTGTCTTAAAGAGCTTGAAAGCAGGGGGTATAATCTTGAACCTCAGACGGTCCATGCCGAGTTGATGCGAGAACATACGCTGCTGGTTGAGACGCTAAAGCTCATCATGCTTTCAGAGCCTGTTGCAGCAGTGCTGTTTGCCGTGGACGCACTTGAGGAGTGGAGTAAAAAAAGAGAGCTGCATCGCGGGTTTCTGCTAGGCCTTCAAGGGCTTCACGGCGGAGACAGTTCGCTGCTGTGTGCTAACAGCATAGCCAAGGTTGCCGACGAGGTGAGTATCTCAAGCGTGGACAGTTTTACTTCGTATGCAGCGCTCAAGGCAAAGATAGAAAAAGAGCCGCCTGTCCCGAAGATACCGACCGGAATACCGCTTATCGATGTCAAACTAAAAGGCGGCATAGAGTACGGGCAGCTGATCGGAATCATGGGTGATCCTGAGGCAGGCAAGACGGTCATTATGACGCAGATACTCAAGCATATCTCTTCGATGGGGCATGAGACGCTGTTCTTTAACTTTGAGTTTCACTACAGAAGCTTCGTAGAGCAAAACCGTCTCAACGAAGACCGTTTCAGCGTTGAAAAGTTTTTGATGGAAATGGACAATAACGACATTTTGGACCTTGAAGCAAAAATCAAGATCTTTGCGAAGCGCGGCGGCCGTGTCGTGGGGATAGACTCTCAGATGATGATCACGAATATCCGCAATAACGGCACAAGCTCGGAGCGAGAGACGGAAAAATTTTTTCTCCTTCAAAGGCTGGCGATCAAGTACGGCCTCATCATCATGCTGATCGCTCAACAGGGCAAAGAAGACAGCAGAAGCAGCACAGTAACGCCGATGGGAAGCAAAAACGCCGCGCACGCGCTGCATCAAATCTGGTACATTAAAAAGCCCAAGCTTGAGTTTGACGATGACGGAAACGACGAAAGAAAAGGTTCCAGGGAAATCGTGTGTTACAAAAACAAACAGACGGGGGTACACTTTAGCAAGCCCATCCAGCTGGACCCTCGCAGACTTGAGTTTAGAGGGGTGCAGTTTGATGAAGATGACCACAGAAGCAACAGAAGTGTTGGAAGCGGCAGGCCGAAGAAAAACGCCGATGAATTTGACGTGCAATATGTAGAGTATGTGATGGAGGATGCCAAAGGTGTGCAAACCGGCTTTGATCCGTCTCAACTAGATATGCCTTTGCTCTAAAAGGAAAGAAGATGAGCATCACAAAAACAGCCGGCAAAGAGCTGCAGCGCAGAAACATACGCAATGAGATCATCCGCAGAGGTGAGAACGGAGAGTCGTTTTTGCTGTACATGGAGACGGTATTTGAATTTCACTATAAAAAAACGTATGTGAGAACCTGGTGGGACGAGCAGCTGGCTCAAGCACTCATGGATGTGTTTCACGGTGTGATAGACAGGCTTGTCGTCTCCATGCCGCCGCGGCACGGAAAAACAGAAAGGGTCGTTCGGATGTTCGGTTCGTATATCCAAGGGCTTCGTTCCTCCCTTAAAATACAGTACGGTACCTATTCGGGTACGCTTTCTGTGTTGACTGCGGTGGATACGAAAGACATCATGGAAAGCGAGATCTACCGCGAAATTTTCCCTGAAGTGGCTTTTAACCCTAAGCTCAATCTCAAAGAGCATTGGAAGCTTACTGCGGGCGGAGAATTTCTCGCCACTTCCGTAGGAGGTTCCAATACCGGTATCGGTGCGGATATATTTTTCGGCGATGACCTTTTAAAAGCTGCGGATGCAGACTCTAAGGCACGCCGCGATGAAGCGTACAACTTTTACAACTCTTCAGTGCTTACAAGGCTTGAGGGGCTCAAAGCGGTGATACTTATCATGCAGAGGCTGCATGAAGACGATCCGGCCGGGCGCGTCATCAAGCTTGGGGGACTTGCTGAGCATGGCGGGCTTTGGCATGAGCTTAGGTACCCTATCATCAACGAAAAACGTGAGGTGTACAAGTACCGAAACACGCAGGTGATACGCGAACCGTTTACGCCTCTTGACCCTGTCAGGTACGGGCTTGACTTTATCGAACAGCAAAAAAAAGAGATGAGCAAAGTAGAGTTTAAGCGGCAATATATGCAAGATGCCGAAGTGAGCGAAGCGGGGCATTTTAAGAGGGAGGACTTTGTCTATGTGTCTGATGCAGATCTTCCTGAGATGTACCGATATATCCTTGTGGACCCCGCAGAGAGCGAAGAAGCAAGCGCGGATGACCGCGGCATCCCGGTAGTGGGGAAATGGACGGATGCCAGCGAGATCGTCAAAACCGTCGTGCTGGACGGCAAATACGGAAAATGGGATGTATACGGAACGGCAGAGCAGATCATCAGCTTGATGCTGAAGTATCCTGATGCGCCTGTGCTGATCGAGGGGGCCGGCGGGGGACTGTCTTTGGTAAAGGTGCTAAGAAGAGAGATGCTTGTCTATAACGCCAAAGCTCAGGCGCAAGGAAAACCGCAGGTGTCTAATGGCATTACCGTGTTTAAGCCGGACAATCAGTCAAGCAAAAATGAGGGCATCAAGCTGATGACAGCGCCGATGGAACATCATACGCTTGTATTTTACAAGTTTATGGATACGGCGTTTATGGAACAGATGGAAAAAGAGTTTCTTAAATTTAATCCAGAACGTAAAAGCAATACAGACAACATCATAGACCCGATCAGCAAATCCTACATACTGCCGCAGTGTACGGCTAAAAAAAACCTTCCGCTAAAGCCTGAACAGGTGCAGCGCCGCAAGAAAAAAGGCAAAAACGGCGGGTGGAGCAAAATCTAAAAAAGGAGGCAAGGCAATGGCAATAGGCGACGATATGGAAATACGTGTGAGGATGTACTATGAGACGCATGATCTCTCTACGGCTAAGGTCGAGGAGTATTTTACCTCGATAGGGCATGCGCAGATAAAGAGAAAAACGATGGAGTCCTGGATGCAGCGGGATAAAAAAGCGGGCATACCTTGGATAAAGAACAGGTACGCTACCTTGGATGAGGCTTTTGAGTCGCTTGTTGATATCGGAGTGCTGGGGAGCGTAGAGGATAAGGCCAAAGGCATCCTGAAAGAGTCATTGACAAAAGAGCATGGCGCTGTGCTTAATGCGGACGTGATAGAGGATATGGCGCAAGAGGGTGCCAGGCAGATGGTGTATCGTACGCTGAACAAATATTCGCTGGGAGAGAAAATGGCTAAAAACCTTGAGAGGGCAGAGACTATCGTCCTTAGAGCGACAACGATGGGCAATGTCGCCACGTTTCACAGGATGCTGATCGATACGCATCAGGCGGTGCACGGCAAGACAACCAATATAGGGCTGCAAAACCCTAACAGCCAATCGCTCAGCGAAGAGGAGATAAAAACAAAAAGCACTGAAGAGCTGAGATCGATGCTTGAGGAGGGATTGAGATGATACGAAAAGCAAAAAGATGGGGCGCAACCAGATGCCTAAGGGATATCGACCATAAGTTTTGGAGGGACGACAATGAGCACAAGCGCGTCTATGTGCCGGAATTTAACATGCTTAAAAGCGATCTTGCTTATCTGCACGGGCTTGCAAGACGAAAAAAAACAAGCCATAGCGCTGTGATAGAACAGATGATCGATCGCCGGCTGCTCATCGGATGGGATATCATGCGGTGCTATACTTTATGCGGCCGCCCTAGAAAACACAGTACGATATTGCTGTGTGATCAGAAAGTTTCACGAAGAAAATATATGATGCACCCCTCTACGCTTGCTATCGTCAACAAAATCAAAGAGGGCTACGGTATTTCGTATTCTGTTTTTTTTGAGCGGCTGCTTGCAGAGTACAAGGAAAGTTTTCCGATCACAATCTAAACTTCCCCCCCTTTTTCTTTGCAAAAAAATATATCTATACTTACAAAACGAATATCTTGAAAAGGAGCAACAATGCCAATGCCAGAAAAAAAAGGCATGCGTAAACCGGTGACCAGAGAAGATCTTGATCGTTCAAAAATGCAGGTGAATAAAGATCAAGCCAGATATGAGGTGATGAAAAATGACTTTGAGTCGTTTCGGGCTTCCAGAGAAGAAGACTTTAAGAAGAATATAAAGTCCATCGTCTCCGAAGAGGATATGGATGCGATAGAGCTCGGCGGCGATCCGCTGAAGATCTATGAGATCATCAAAAAATATGAGCAGGAGTATATCTCGGATAAGATCGAAGAAAAAAGAGAAGATCTTGAAGCGTTTGAAGAGCAGCTGCATAAAAATACGGCGCTTGTAGAACAGCTTGAGATCGAGGCGCAGTTTTTGGAAGAAAATCCTGACTTGGATTTTGAAGGGCTGATCGACTTGCTTGAGAGCGGACTGAGCCCGAAAGAAAAGCAAACGCTCATGGAAGCTTCCGGCGGAGACAGTATGGAATTCTTGAAGCTTGCGAAAGAAAGGCTTGGAGGAGCCGCAAAAGGAGATACCGGCAAAGAAAAAGAAGAGGATCCTATGCGCCTGCCTACCGACTTGAGTTTTGCAGCCGGAGAGACAGGAGATGTGGACGGCGGAACGGAAGGGCAGGATGACAATGAGTACCTGGCTTCGATAGGACTTGCATGATGGATAACACAACTAGAACAGAAGAGAAAAGATGGGCACTTGAAAGGGATCTTGACGTACTGAGACGTGCCATAGGGATCGCAAAAGACAAAAAAAGGCTCAAAGAGGTACAAGACTTCGCCAAAGAAAGAAAAGCGGAACTTGAGATGATAGAGGATGCCGGCTATCTTGAAAAGATAGGGCTAAAATAGATAAAAACAAAGAGTAAAGGATAATATAATGTCAGCATTGATTACGGCAAGCGCCTTCGCGGAAAAAGACCCGAAGGTATTGGTAGGACACGCAAAAGAGGTGATGGTCGCAGCAACGAGAGCTTCTGCTTTTTCTTCGTTGAGAGGAACAGATGATAACTCGATCATCAAAACACAGCTCGAAGACGGAAAGAGCACGATCGTAACGATGAGTATGGTCGCGCCTCTGAGAACGCTCGGCGTAAGAGGCAATACGTCACTTGATAATACAGAAGGCAAGATCAAGCGTATGTTCATGGATGTTCGCGGGAATGTCATCGCGGAAAGCGACATCTCTCAAAACAAAAAACTTTTGTCACGATCAAGCTGGCAGACATTTAGACGAGACGCGAAGAATGGATTGGCTGAGTGGAGAAAATGGCTTACTGATTGCGAAATTTTCTCCAAACTGTCACGCGACTGTACAAAAATCACCGTAGTTCAGGCAGACGGAACAGTCTCTGAAAATCCTGCTGATCTGGCACCCGGCGATACCTTCGGCGCGGCCCATCTTGATGCGGCGTACAGCAGAGCCAAAAACGGATATACAGACGCTGCGGATAAAAGACACCCAAAAATGAAACCGTACCGTGTTGAGATGGGGCAGGTCAAGGGGCAAACCACTGAAGTAGAGGTTTTTGTGATGCTTCTGGGGACTGCTTCGATCGAAGCACTTGGGCAAGACCCGTTGTATCTTGAGAAGGTCAAAGAGCTTTCCGATGCGGATAAAGAGAAATTGCCTTTTGCCGGAGGCATCGGGCTGTACGATAACAAAATGGTGATCGTAGACAAGGGAACATGGAATGAAGAAGACCCAGGTATCGTAAGATCTGACACTGCAGACTGGACGGATATCAACGGCCAGACGATCGGCGGGTTTAGCCAGTATGCAGGTACGGGCGTGGCGACAGAAGTGAACCTCCTTTTGGGCGCAGGCGCAGGGATGGAACCGTTCCAGGCGGTTCCGGACTACGGTGAAGACGGCACAACCATCGACAGCGGCAGAAAACTGAAAGTGTATGTTGACCAGTTCTGGGGATTTGAAAAATTCCGGCCTCAAGGTAAAACAGCAGAAGAGCAGGCGCTTGCATGGCATGATGAGGATTATGGCGTGCAAGCAGTTATCGCGGCAGTCGTATAAAAGGAGAGATGATGGCAGTCTATACTCCAGGTATGCTTGCTGTTGAATATGTGGGGGGTTTCCCCTACGTTGTAAGGGAAGTAAAATATGCGCGGTTTGAGCCGTCCGTCACGCTCGAAGAAGGGGATATCATTTTCCTTCCTATGCTGTCTGCCATGATGCTGTTGAGGCGAAAACATCGTCTTTTCCGGCCGGCAACAGGTAAGCCGTTCTTCAACTCAGATGCAGCTGAAATCACGAAAGAGAACATCATGGACGTTACCACGGTGAGTGATGAGATGATCATGGGAGACCAACCTGAAGGAGAAACCTTCTTTGAAGAAGATGCAGCTGAAATCACGAAAGAGAACATCATGGACGTTACCACGGTGAGTGATGAGATGATCATGGGAGACCAACCTGAAGGAGAAACCTTCTTTGAAGAAGATGTAGCTGAAATCACGAAAGAGAACATCATGGACGTTACCACGGTGAGTGATGAGATGATCAGGGCGGCGTGCCGATCGTACGGCATCAAGACAGGCAAAAAGACGAGAAACGACCTTGTCGCGCTTTTGCTTCCTTTTCTTGAAAAATAAGCTATGGCTTCCGCCATAGCGTTTGGATGTTTTTCTCATGGTATCAAGTGTCTTCCTCGCGTTGCGAGTGTTTTGATGCCATGGCAAAGATATACCCAAAAGGAGACACATGATAGACGTAAGTATGCTGACCCTTTCCATCCGAACCAAGATAGGCGATACGGACGCGGCAAAATACCGTTTCAGCGATATGCAGATCATCGATGCGGTTAATGCCGCGCTCGATGAGTTGAGCGAAGGGCTGCTATGGTCTGTACGTACCTGGGTGATACCGTGCAAGGACGGTGTGGGAAGGTATGCGCTTCCGGATGATTTTCTGCGCCCTGTGTATGCTTCCTTCAACGGAAAAATCATCAAAGAGATAGAAAGCCTTGAACATCGCGCGATCTCTGACAACTTCAGCACCGGCATAGCGTATGACAACCGTACGCTGCATCTCTTTCCTGAGGAATCTATCCGTGCTTCTGATACAGTAGAGCTATATTACAACAACTATGAGAACATAAATGACAAGAGCGATACTCTCGACCTCCCAAACGGATACAAGCTGGTGATAGAGTACTATGTGCTGCATCTTTTGTATCAAAATCCCATAGCCAACAATCATATGCAAAAGAGCGCCGAAGCGCTGCAGCTGTTTGAGCGACGCCTGGAGAAGATCAAGGGTATCACTCGCGCGAATGTGCAGAGCAAAAGGGTGAGAAGCCCGTACAATAAAGTATAACAGGAGTGCAATATGGCGTATGATGTGAGTATGTTTATGGCTGACGTAGAGACAATCTCTGATGAGCTTCGCGAAAACAGCATCTATAAAGATGCCAAAGAGAGCATCGAAAAAGCAATGGATAATGTAGAAATCTCCAGTGAAGAGAAAAAGAAACTTCTTTCAGGGTATCTGCAAAATTTCAGCATTCCTGCGCTGCAGATGGCATTTGACGCTGCAAGCAAGATCAAGCTGCTAGAGCATGAAATAGAAAAAGCGGCTTTTGAAAAGCTTCGCGTGCTTGCAGACATCAAAAAGAATTACGGCTTTGGTAATGCATCGGCTGAAGCAGGTCTGGGTGAAGATACGAAAGACGGCCTGGTCGATGAGCAGAAAGCAGGGTTTTTTAAAGATCAAATCTATAAACTGGCCAAGACGCTCTCAGAAAACTCCTACATGCTAGCGCAAAACGACGTCCCGACACCGGAATGGATGGCGGATGCAATCAAGCTTTGCTCTGAATTTCTCTCTGCGGGCAAAATCGATATAACAGTGGACAGAACCCTGCCGGAAACTGTTACCACGGTGACGTATAATGCTAATGCTACTACCCCTAACGGGCTAGACGTGTAACGATGGCGGCGATCCGGCTCAACACGTATGACGGTTCGCTTGATCTTGGCGAAAACATGCGCGCAAACTTTTTGGCAGACCGTCTGGCTAAAAACAGATGGGGCAAAAAATTTGCCAGACTGTACACAAGGCATATGGGCGCAAAAAGCATCGGCGGAATTGACGTGGTGGGGACGTACGACTACACTAAAGGAATGCGTGCGATCACGACAACGCTGGATGATGCGTGGGAAGAGCTTGACCGAGCGGAAACATTTAAGAGTATGCTTCAGGAGAATCTTTCTGTCAATATAGCTGGAACATGGCATGTCGCCGGAGCGCTGAAACACAGTTTTTTCTCTGTGCTTGCAGAACAGAGCGATACCTCTTCGTTGTTTTATACCCCTGTCGTCAATGTGACGGGGCTTCGTATTTCTTTGAGCATAGAAACGGACGGGGGAGACGGAAGACGAGTGTCATACTTCCATACCACCGGAAACAGTGATACCAGTGCGAGCATCCTTGAGCCGCTCGAAGAAGCCGATGATACCTGCGGGGTGTATCTGTATGACAATACGGCAACGCCGTACGGGCATTATGACGGCGGGCTGAAAGGCGGCACGACACATGACAACGTGCTTAGCAGTTACGGCATAGAAGATACGGCAAACCCTGCATTTGCAGCAAACCAGGAAGATAGGTTTGCTGCGATATGGAGCGAACTGGAATACTATGGCGGGATGATCGCGAAGCTGCGCCTGCCTGAACATGAAGAATACACACTTCCGCCGCCGTTTTCTGTCGTGATAGGGCTTGGTCAGCTATTTGACTATCTTGACAAGCGCATAGAGACGCTAAACGAGACGATCGAGACGCTAGAAAACGATGACGGCAGGAAGGGCGAGGATATCGAGCTGCTTGAGCATCTCGGCGTCGCCGATACCCTCAGCGAAAACATCAGCGACCCAGGCGAGATCAAGTATATCTGGTTTGAGTTTTTCAAGAAAGATGTAGAGATACAGTATGTATACAATATGGACACGCAAACCTATGAGCCTGATCCTAGCTCTCCGTGGTGGGAAGCCGAAGAGTTTGACGAGATACGCAAGCATGTGAAGAATTTCCATGAGTATTGCGTTTTGGATGTCAGCATCGGTGCAACCGTGTATGTCAAGAAGGAAGTGCTTTCGCTTGCGGGGTGGAAGATATTTTGGTTTGTTTCTGCGTTTTTGGGTACGGATGCCAAAGCGAAGGACAAATCGTTTTTTGAGAAGCTGCTGAGTTTTGTGCTGCTGGTCGTAGCAATCGTACTGACGGTACTCTCAAACAACCCGATGTGGCTCAAAGTGCTGCTCGTGACTACCACCGTGATGGGATATATGGGGGTATTGACTCCTGAGCTTGCGCTGGCTGTTGCTATCATCAGTTTCGGGTACGGACTCTACAGCACGGACTTTTCCTCGTTGAGCGGCATGGAAATGTTCAAGTTTGCCGTGCAAAACATAAATATGGTGATGAAAATCGTGCATTTGTACGATGCGGTAGGGCTGCAAGAGCGTCTCGAAAAAGAAGCGAAAGAAAAGAATGACGAAAAAAGCATCGCACAGATGCAAGATGATGCGATGCGGTACATCTACTCTGATGCGTACAGCCAGTACGATGAATTTTATTCTTTGCTGTACCGTTACGAACCCATTTACCTGTGATCTAAACTTCCCCCCCTTTTTTTTCTGCAGTTTTCTTTTCTATACTTAGGACCATATGACTTTAAAAAAAGGACAGAGATATGCCAATGACAAACTATGGAACATTTACACCGGAGCTTTTATTCAAAGATCTTGCAGGAAGCTCTTTGATGGGGGCGCAAACGGTGCAGCCGAATGTGGGAGCTCAAACAGAAGAAAACACCTCCGGAATATTGTCAGATATTGGCGGCCTGCAGGGGATATCGTCTCTGCTGGGCGCCGTAGGCGGCATCATGGGCGCAAGAGACGAATCTAAATGGAGAGAAAGGCAAGAACGCCGCGAAGAAGCACGAGTAGCACGCGAAGAGCGCAGACAGGAAAAGTTTGAATCTGATATGAACAGGGCATGGAACTAGAATGCGGACTGTGGCGCTTGCAACGCCTTTGGCAGAAGGCGACACCTTGACTGTAGAAAAAAGAAGCCGGTATCTGCATCCGATAGGTTGCGATATCGTGACGTTGACGGCAGGTGCGGGCGGCATCGCGCAGGCCGAACTTGAAGAAACGGCGCAAGACGAGTGTTATGCTGCCGTGTTTGCAGGCGGGAAAACGCTACCGTTTTGGGTGTATGAGGGTGAAAGCGTACAGGAAATCGACCTTACAGGCCCTATCTATCCGCGCAACGCGATACAAAATTATGAGGGCCGCATCGAAGAAGCAGCGGCCAACGCTGTGCGCATGATAGATATGAGCGTATGCGGATATCCGAATGTAAACCAGGAAGACCAGCGTCTTGGGTGCCGGTATGCTGCATACGAATCAGGCGAAGAAGATATGCGCGTCTGTGAAATAGATACAGCGATAGGTAATCCCTAATAGAATAAAAAAGAGGCAAAGATGAGCACATGTGATAAAGAAAACGGGTTTGCGGCGAAGCTGAACAGCGTTTATGGGTGGCTGACGGAGTTGATGCCTAGCCTAAGTGCGCTTTTGGGCATTGTGGACAGCAAGGACGAGATAATAGCGGCGGCTGATGAAGCCACGGAGGCTAGCAGTGAAGCGCAGCTGCGCGTGTGGGAAGCGCAGGCGAAGATGCTTACGGCGGACAGCTACGCCAATGAGCTTTCGGGCGTTTTGGTGAAGATATATAGCAGCAACGGGGACGGGACGTTTAGTTCTGTTGATTCGGACGAGTACAGTGCGCTGCATTGGGCAGGGGTATTGGAAACTTTGGGTACCGGAGGAACGGTGCTCGAGCTTGATCTTGCTCCTAAATTGGGCGGCGCGCTTGACTGCAACTTGAAGACTATCAATAAGAGTGCCGTAAGGCAGATCATCGACGCAAGTGTTTCTGCCGGAACGCATACGTTTGATTATGCGAACGGGGATATGCAGCAGCTGACAGTTACGGGCAATATGGCGATCGCTTTTAGCGGTTTTCCTGCCGGGCAGGTTTCTGCGTTTATCATAGATGCCGTAAACTGGGGAAGCTACACCGTGACGCATCCTGTAGGTATGCTATTTGGCAACGGTGAAGCCCCAATCTATACTTCTGCCGGGACAGACAGACTTTTGGTGACATGTGATAAAGACGGAATTTTCACGCTTAGCGTAACAGAGCAGAATATCAAGGCGGTCGTCGCATGATGATAGCTAAAAAAATGATGACAGCAAAGAAGGATAAGCTTGTTTATGTCGGCGGCAAAGTATTTACCGCAGGAAGTGTGGGCGCCGCCGGTCTGTCTATACCTCTGACGGATTTGTCTGGGGGCATAAACTCGGAGCCCTCTGAGGGCGATATAGTAATCGTAGCGAATGCAGTGTCCGGGCAATCTGCATACACTCTTACGTCATATTACCCTGTCGATTTTACCACGCTAGCGTCTGTGACGGCTACAGATGCAAATAAAACAACTCTTAAACTTTCGTATAAGATTATGGCAGCAATACCAGATACGAGTATAAGCATCCCGACAAACGCAGACTCATATACAGGAAACGCCGTGATCGTGCAGGTGTGGCGAGGTGTAGATCCTTTGCTTCCTATAAGAGATCTTTATGGTTTTTATATGGCTGCTACGCATATAGACGGCGCGCACCCTAATCCTCCCGTGTGTGAGCCTATAACAAAAGGAGCAGTTGTAGCTGCTTTCGGCGCAGAGGGATGCGCAGGCATGGTCGGAGGGGTATTTTCTTCTGGTGATCTTGAAAAGTTCATTTCTGGTCTTGGTGAGGCTGCGAGTTATATCGGCGTAGCCTGCGCCGGCGGTTATAAAAGATGCAGTGAATATGACGCCGTAGACCCTGCGTCGTTTAGTTTTTCAGGTACCGGCTCGGCAGATAATGCATCGGTAAGTTTTTCAATCGTACTCAATCCGGCGTAAAAGGAGAAATAAATGTACGCAGAAATAAAAGACGGAAACATAACAAAAATAGTAAGGCCGGGGGGGAGTTATAAAAATATCTCTTTTGGGAAATTGGCACAAGATCAAGAGTACCTTGATGCCGGGCTGTATAAGCTCATGGAAGAAACTCCGGTTACTACCGAATACCAAAAACTTGGCGGGGAGATCATCGCAATAGACGAAGCTTCAAAAACGGTCACACGCACGAAAGAAGTGCTTGGTATAAGCCTCGAAGAGATAGAGGCTGCCGATAAGAGAAAAGCTCAAAAAGCAAGGAAAGAAGCCATGCTTGCAGGTGCACCGTACACGCTCAATAACACGGTGTACCAAATCTCTTTTACTTCGGATGATGCCAACGGCCTAATGCAGGTGGGCAAAGCGTTTGAGCTGGGGGTAACAAGTACCGTTGTGAAATTTGAGAATGGCACTACTATGCCGGTCACGCCTGCTGAATTTAGCGATTTTGCTGTATGGTTTGTAGCAGAGCGCAATAGGTTTTTTGTGAATTAAAACAGGGAGATGAGGGATGAGGGACTTTTTACTTTTATTGACGGCGCTAATGCTGTTCGTGCCCGTTTTTGTGGCGGGCACGGTGATACATCTGAGGAAAGAATTTAAACTTCGACATCGTTTTTCGATGACTGGTTATGCGTACAATATCGCGCTGCATATTGACCGCGCGGGGGGTGCGATGCTTTTCAACTCTGAAAACAAGACGATCTCCGCGATGGCGTACGAGAAAAATATCCGATGGCTTGTGGTTCTTGTTAACTGGATATTTCGCGACCAATACCACTGCCTTCATGCCTGGCAGGATGAGTTTGGGAGGGCAAAACTGTGAGCGAGGCATATACTACATGGATGATCATCTACAACACGCTGCTCGCAGGCTTTGCAATGTTTTTGACGTACCTGGGGCTAAATAAAGAAGCGTTTACGCTGTTTGCCGCGCTTCTTTTCATCGACTACCTGACGGGCGTGGGCAAAGCGGGAGTGCTGGGGCAAAGCATCACGTCAAACAAGATGAAGTACGGCATCGCCTCGAAAATGGTGCTGCTCTTCATACCTATCGTGCTGGCTATCGGGGCGAAGATCATCAAGCATGACGCTGAGGATATACTCTTTGTGGGGATCAACATCCTGGTGCTGAGCGAAGTGTACAGCATCATCGGCAATATCTACTCCATGCGTACCAAAGAAGAGCTTCCTGAGATCGACGCGGTGGCCGCGATAGGCAAATTCATCCGCGACAAACTCATCGCGCTGAGCGGGGGTGAGAAATGATGTATCAGTTCAGGGTTTATCTTTACGCGGCAGTTATTTTGGGCGCAACAGCGTTTCTGTACTTTTGGCATTACAAGCCCATGGGTGAGCTTGAAGAGGCAAAAAAAGAGATCGAAGCCAAAGAGCTCATCATCGATCTAGGCAAGCATGACAAAGAAAAAGCGGTGTTTGAAGCGAAACAGCAAGCGAAAAAAGAGACGCTGCAAGATCAAAAAAAGGAGGTACACGATGAGATCAATAGTTCTGTTGGTCATCATATCATTTGGATTCGTTAGCTGCGGCACGCCAAAGACGCACTATGTGTATCTGCCGTGTCCGAAGCTGCAACTTTATGAGCTGAATGTTACGGAAGATGTGCCGTTTGCATTACATTATGAGGTGCAAAAATGAGTAGAAATGTCGTGCTGGAGGAGAAAGAGTTTAAGACGCTGGTCGAAGAGCTTCAGAAGCTTAGAGAAGAGAAAAAAGAGCTGCTTAAAGCTAATGAGTTTTTGAACGGACAAATAAGAGAATATAACGAAAGGTTTGCCAATGAGCATCAAAGAAAAGATCATCAATAGCATCATCGACATCGAGGGCGGCTATGTGAATGACCCAAAGGACAGCGGCGGCGAGACGAAATACGGCATCACTAAAGCAACGGCATACGCGTATGGATATGCAAAGAACATGAGAGATCTGCCGCGTGAGCTTGCGTTTGAAATCTACGCGAAAAAGTACTGGGACAAGCTCAACCTTTCTCTGGTCGAAGCGCTATCCCCTGCGCTTGCCGAGGAGCTGGCGGATACGTCGGTCAATATGGGGCCGCAAACTGCCGCGAAGTTTCTGCAAAGAGCGCTGAATGTGCTCAATATGCAGGGCAGAAAATACGACGATCTGATCGTGGACGGCGACCTGGGGCAAAAAACGCTTGTCGCGCTTCGGGCCTATTTCGCGCATCGCGGGATAGCAGGCGAGACGGTATTGCTCCTGCTTCTCAACAGCTTGCAGGGCGCAAAGTACGTATCTCTGGCAGAACGAAGAGAAAAAGACGAAGCTTTTATCTTCGGCTGGTTCCAAAACCGAGTAAAAATCTAAAAAAGGAGAAGAAATGACACAAGATCTTATAGTGACTGAAACGCAAGGATGGGTAGCGATCCCGCTGGGTGCAACGGCGTTTTCGCTCAACAGCGACGGAAGAGCATTTTACGGCCAGGCCGCATCGGCCGGCGACCTTGCGGGTGTGAACGGCGCGCGAATGGTCAGCTATGTGCCGTACCTGATCGACGCGAGTGAGCAGTATTTCGTGCGCGCGGTGGGCAGTACGGCAATATTAAGCTTGGAGGTGTGATATGAGACAAGGCGGATTTGATCTGAGAGTGAGATACAGCAAGGCGGAGATTGACGCGAAGCTAGAGGCACTTGAACAGCGAACTGTATATTACGGTATAGGCGTACCTGGAACTATAGGCTTCGGCGTTGCTCCTGCGAGGAAAGAAAAGTACGAAGCGATCGGAGCAGTACCGTATGATGGTCACGATGTGGACGAATCGCCAAATAGAGGGCTATACTTGCACACGGCAAGCGGTTCTACGTTGTGTCACATTCCAAAACACTACTATAAATATGTTGGCAATATAGCCACTTTAAGTGATTATCCACAGGACGGTTATGTTCTTGACAGAAGTTTTATAAACGGCGGGGTAGAGCTTGACGGTGTTTTTATATTTATAACTCACGGAAGCAATAATAGCGGGAAATTAAGTGCGAGAAAAGGATACGCGCCGCTAAGTACCGGCACAGCAAACAATCCAATAAATGCGCTTAGCACTGCTCCGGCAAACAATCTGGGCGGTATATATAAAGCAGCAAAGAGTTGCGATGCTAGTGCTTTTGCCACTCCCATGTGGCACTTTACGATGCTGGCAAGACTTGCCAAGGCACACGGAGAAGCTTCAACATCTACTGCAGTTTGTGCCTTTGTAGATGTGCTTCCGAAGCATCCCAAAGGTAACAACAACAATGCGCTAAAAGACTACAATGATACAAGCGTAACGTTTACAAGCGCTGGTAATGCAACTTATCCGAACTGCGCTCTAACGGGTTCAGGCGTGCCTTACCCAAAGACAACGCACAACGGTCAGCAAAACGGCGTTGCTGACCTGAACGGCAATATATGGACAGCCTGTAGCGGGATGACATACCGCGCCAGAACGGGTGCCACTGGAATAAGCGGCACAACCGCCATAGCACTGACTGCACACGGGTATGCAGTAGGGGACAAGATAGCATTCGGCGGCACTCCTGCGGTGGGGTCAACGTTTGACACTGTAGTGTATACGGTTGCTTCCGTCGTGGATGCTGACAATTTTACGATAGATGTTGCGCTGGCAAGGGACATCCTTGCTACGAATGGCATCTATACGGGCAAAACTTTCTACATATTGAAAGAATCTGTAGATATTACCGCAATGCAAGATGATAGCACTACAGCGGGGACTGGTGCGTTTGATATGAGTTTGTACGATCAGGTGGATTTGTCAGATCTGATCAACCCGTCTACAAAGGACCAGTGGAAGAAACTTGGTAATGGCACGGAGCAGGTGTTCGACTTCAACACGGACAGAAATACCAACGCCTACAAGAGAGCTTCTCTTGGCATACCTAGACTACTTGGACAGTCTGCGGGAGGCACAACCGAGTACGGTAACGATGGTATCTACTCGCATCTCCGGCACGATTGTGTGCCGATGGCCGGCGGTAGTTGGGACTACACTTCCAATGCCGGCCCCGGGGCGTTCTATTTGAGCAGCTACCGTACGCTTTCCTACTACAATGTTGGGGTGCGCGCCTCCTTCCCTGGATGACTTGTGAGAGCGAACGATAGTGAGCGGTAAACAGATGAAAACAGACGGAGAGGCGGTATTGAACCGTAAATTTATAGAAATGATGAAATTGCTAAATATATACCTGAATCATTTTCCGCGCCATGAAAAATACGCGCTGGCGAACACGATAAGAAATACTGCGTATACGCTCTATGATCTGATCACCGAGTGCCAGAAAAGGTACTACAAGAAAACGTCTCTCACTGAGCTTGACGTTACGCATGAAAAGCTTCGTATGCAAGTGTATGTTGCAAATGAGCTAGGATACTTTGAGTTCAAAGACGGAAAGCAAAGCAGCAGTGTAAACAGCGCAAAGAGATTCATGTCTATCATGAAGCTAATCGATGAGATGGGCCGAATGATAGGAGGATGGATAAATAAGCTAAAAGAAATTGGTAATTTTAGATGAATAATACTATAGGGCAATATAGCAACATGCATTGTGTGCCGATAGCCGGCGGTAATTGGAACAACACTTCCAATGCCGGCCCCGGGACGTTCAATTTGAACAACAACCGTACGAATTCCAACAACAATGTTGGGGTGCGCGACTGTATCTCCAAACCTGAAGCAACAATGGTTGAAACTGGAAATATAGGGGTATATTGTCCTGCTATTAGCGAAATCAACGGCGAAGTCGGTCTTTTGAGTAACGATGTTGAAAATCAGACCGGAGCCACAAAAAGAACAGGAAACCTTTATGAGGCTTCTTTCAGTATAGAAAATCTGCATGCTGCGTTCATAGATGCAAGAAAAGGGAAAAGAAAAAAGAAGGCGACGCTTGCTTTTGAGAAGAACCTTGGCGCAGAGATATACGCTTTACATCAAGAACTTAAAGCCGGTACCTATGCGCCAAAGCCGTATATTACTTTCAAGGTGTATGAACCTAAAGAGCGTATCATTTATGCGCCTCACTTTCGTGACCTTGTGGTACAGCATGCGATATATAGAACGATCTACCCGATATTTGACAGGACGTTCATCGATCATTCGTATGCGTGCAGGAAAGGCAAAGGCACTCATGCTGCTAGTGCGTACACGCAAAAAGAGATGCGAAAGTATGACGGCGATCTGTACTATGTGAAGCTGGATGTGAAGAAGTTCTTCTACTGTATAGACAGGGAGGTGCTTAGAGGGTTTTTTGAGAAGAAGATCAAAGATGCGCGCTTCGTGGATGTGATGATGCAGTTCACGGACATGGGTACGCCAAAAGGGATACCTATAGGAAACCTTCTCAGCCAGCTTTATGCGTTGATATATATGAACCCTGTGGATCACTTCATTAAGCGTGAGCTGAAAGCTAAGTCATATGTCAGGTATGTGGATGATATGGTGGTGATTGGTGTGAGCCGTGAGAGGGCAGTGCAGATCAAGGATGGGGTAGAGTCCTTTCTTGGCAGGGTGCTGAAGATGGAGTATTCGCACTGGATGATTAGCAAGATCAAGCGGGGTATCAACTTTGTGGGGTACAGAACGTGGAAAAGTGTGAAGTTTGTGCGAAAGCACAGTATGTATAAATTTAGAAAAGCGATGAAAAGATCGCAAATTGAGTCAATGGCTTCTTTGGTATGGCATGCTAGCGGCACCGCTACTTTGCGCTACTACAGGAAGCTGTTGATTGAAGACGGGATTCTAACAAAACTATCCAAAAGGAGCCAACTATGTTTAAGTATGTGAGATATGTGCCGTTCGCTGATGAGTTTACGACACATGAGTTTTTAGAGAAAAATGAGAAATGCAAGATACATCGTTTTGATGTGCCGTATGTGTCTGTAGAGTGTGGTACAGAAGCGGACTTCGCGGCGTTGATAGTATATCAAAATCCGCTGATCGAAGCAACAGAGATATTAAAAGAGGAATTTGCGGAAGCGGTTAGAGAGTCACTACAGGTGAAGCGAATGTACGATATAGCAAACGAGCAATTTGTCAAAGAGTGTGTAGTAATTTCGGAAAAATATACACAAGAAGAAGTGAGCACTTGGGGCATTCAAGTAGCAGAAGCAGAAGCTATCAAAGCGAATACAGCAGTAGCAACACCTTTTTTGGATGCACTTGCTCAAGAGGATAATATAACAATAGAGCAGGCAGCAGACAAGATCCTATCTCTTCGGGATCAACAGTCTGCCTATACAGCCGCAGCACTTGCCAGAAAATGGCAAGTGCTGGCAGAACTTAAAGCGGAGGTGGGGTTATGATAGAAAAAATATACACTTTAATGGGAAAAATAGGCATAACAAAAGGGCAAGATAAAATCTTGCATTTTGTTGCAGGGTTTGGGATCGTTGCCGTGTTGTTCTTGGTTTTTGAGGACTACATTGCGTTTTTCGCTATGTTGTTTTTCGCATTCGGGAAAGAGGTGTACGACAAGTATGTAAAGAAGACGGAAATTAATTTTTTTGATTTCTTTGCCACATTGCTAGGCGGTATGGTGGGCTTGTTTAGTGCAGGCCTTTTGGCAGGATTCGTTTGAAAGGAAAACAAAATGTTAGACACAAGAGATTATAAACTACTACAAAACCAGGACAAACGAACGAAATGTATCGTCTATACCAGAGTGATGGGTTATCATAGACCCGTTGAGAGTTTTAACATCGGTAAAAAAGGCGAGCATGCTGAAAGGCAGTTTTTTAAAGAGAAAAGATAGCTAGCAGCGGAAAGAAAACCGCGTTAACAAACTCACGTATTTCATCTTTTTTCATGATACCTTCCTTTGGGTTGCGGCAGTTTACTGCCGTAGCTTAATCTTCCCCCCCTTTTTCTTATCGACCTCTATTTTTTACAATTGGTACAAAAAGAGGTGTACTGAAATGGCAAAGTTTAATACAAAATTTGATCCATATGTATCACAGGTTACAAAGCCTACGGAAGGGAATATGTTTTCGGCGCTTGCTGTAGGCCTTTCAGGGTTTGATAAAGCCCGCGAAGATACGGAAATACGAGAAATCAATATGGATGAGCTGCAAAAGAAGCGCAGAGATGATAAGAAGCTTGCTGCGCTTGCTTCGTACGAGGGCCCCCGCAGCGCGTTTATGCGTCAGCATGGCGATTTTGAGACAGCTTCCGCGGCCATGGATGCGGAAAATATATTTAAGTCACGCGCCGCGCAAAGGATTGCAGCGGAGCAGCTAGCGCAAAAGAACAGCGCTAAAACACAGCCAAAGGCGTTGCAAGCGCCTGCCATCGACTATGGCGCGTTTGGCTTCGGAAAAAATGAAACCGCACCGAAAGAACCGGATCAACCCGCCGCAACCCAAACGCCAAAACCATCCGCTCCCAAAAAGACCGTGACGCTTGTCAATCCGAAAACAGGAGAGAAGCGTGTGGTAGAAATACCTTAAGGAAGAAAAATGTCAGAATATGAAAAACTGATCGCGGAAGGATGGGTAGTAGATGACGGAAGCTATGATTCCAAAATGAGCGCTGCCCCAGACACTGCAAGCCCAAGCACGACCATGTTTCAGGAGAGACCTTTTGACTTTGGTATACCGCGCCCAAGCGGTATACCGACTACATCAAGCATCTATCAGAAAAATATCGCGCGTATTGCAAAAACCGCAGACGCTATACAAGATGGCGATCTATCGGTGCAGGCATCTTCTATCCTTGGATCAAATGCGGACTATAGAGATATAGACAAGGCGATCAAAGTCTTGGCGTTTAACGATAGGGTAAGGCTGGCAAACGCCAAAAAACAGGCAGACATCTATAGGCATATTGAAAATGAAGTGCTATCCTTTAGCGATCCCTATGCAAGAAGCGAAGCCTACAACGTCATAAACGACCCGACTATGAAAATAAGCGACAAATTGACGGCGGTAGGGGCATACAAAGAGGCGTATGGCGCCAAAAGTGACGCATCGACTCCTGCGGGTATGCGATATCTCAACGAAATACAGCAGCTTGAAGCAAAACCAAACCTTGGGACGGCTGAGAGGGAAAGGCTTACCAGTCTCAAAGACCTATATGAGGCGGAAGTGGTAAGAGGGTTTGACTCTACGGCGAAGAAATATAAAACGGCAACCAGGGAGCTTGACCGCACATGGGAAAATCTAAAGACGGCATATCCATCAGAAACAGAAGCAAAAACACTTTCAACTATCGACGTGAGAAATCTGTCTGACGGGGACAGGGCGAAGCTTAACCGTGTCGGGCTCATGGCGGTAAAATCTCTCGGAGTAGAAGGGCAAGCTGCCCACAATGCCATGAGGGGGATAAAAGCCCAGTACGATCAGGCATCCACCGCGATGGATATCACGCTTAGAATGATGGAGAAAGGGAAGGATATCAACATGATAGATACCGTGTATAAAGACCTCCTTGCGCAATACTTTGGATACAGCAAAGATATGCTCGATAAGGTGTCAAGAGATAAGTCTTTTATGAACATCCTTGCAGACTACAGGCATGGACTGTATGGTGCAGCACTGAACAAGACGGAGCAACAAACATTTCTTGAATCCGCTTCGTCTTTATATAGGAACAATCAGGATATCGCCCTCGCAACCAAAAAAATCATGGATATGAATCTTGCAAAAATGGACATGATACGAACACAGATGGGATTTGAGGCTTTTAACGCTTTGTACGGCGACCTGCATTCAAACATGAAAGACAGGGTTGAGTTGTGGAACGATGCGATATCCGGGCCCGCTGCCGGAGCGAAGAACGACGGTTTCCTCAACCCTGATGAGATACTTGGCGGCACAGGAAGCGTACAGCAAAACAGCGGTACGACAAAAAGGTTCAACGGAAACAACATTGATGAACTTGATAAACTTCTTGGGATGCAGCAGAGATGATAACACTTGATATAAGCAGAAGCTCTTTGATGGGGCTTGATGATGAAAGAAAGAAACGCATCAGGGAGAAAGCGGCCGCCGGCGAACTTGAGCTGAATGTCACGGAAGATATCGACGATATGGGCATCCTTGATGTTGCCGGCAAGAATGCAGGAGATACCAAAAAAGTAGAACAGATACAAGCGCCGGACACGCTTTCGCAGGAGCAGTACGGCGAACTGATGAAAGAGGACAACACCGCCACAATCCCTACGGTTGCCACAGGAGGCATATTCTCGGCAGAAGATCCAAAGTGGAAAGCGGCGGAAGAGAAAAAAGGAGATCTTGTCACGATGCCTACTTCGGCAAAAGGCACCGAAGAGATCGCTGATGGGGTAGTAAAGCAGGAAGCCCCCATCAGGCCGGAAGTGGATTCTGAAACAGAGTGGAAACGCGGGCTTTTGGCAAAGACAAATGACATCAAGACCAATGTATCTAATGCTAAGAGAGTTTTTGAGCAAGGCGGGTACAAGCTTATAGGCGTCAAACCCAACGAGCCAGGCGCGGCAACACAGTCTAACGTCTATAAGCTTGAAAAGGACGGCAACGAGTATATCATCGACGAGAACAGCTTTGACTCGGCAATGTGGGACCTGGGAGGAGACCCTGCAAGCAACGCCATCGCGCTTGGCACGGCAGGAATCGGCACAGCGATAGGGCTCGGCGGCATCGGGAACATGATAGACCAGGCGATCAGCAAGGCCATGAGCGGTGAAGAACTCAGCGCGGAGCAGAGAGCCGTGGAAGTATTAAAAGAAGCCGCGCTGTTTGGGGCAGGGGAAGCTATCGTTAAGAGCGCCCCGCTTTTGATCAAGGGCGCAAAGGGCATGCTTGAAGCGCCGGCATGGGCAAAAGAGAATATCTACGGCTATATCGCAAACGGAAACATGCCTGGGGCAAAGTCATTTGCAAAAGATATCTTGGGCGTGGATGACGCCTATATGGATGAAGCGGTCAAGTCTATGCAGACGTGGCAGAAGGAAGCGTATAGCAAGGGTGCAGATGCGGATAAAAAAAGGCTGAAGGACGTCCTGTTTGCCGACAATAAGCTTGAGTCAGCCGCTGAATATGTAAAAGAGGCTATCGATTCATCTAAAAACATGACAGACCAAGAGAGACTGTTGGCTACAGTGATGCAGCATCCAGAGGGGGAACGCTACTTGTTGCCTGCACTTGACGGCAATATAGACGCCGCCACTCAGGCCATGCGAAGTATAGACGCAAGGGTTCAGCAAGCAAGAGAGCTGCTTGACAGCGCAAGCGGCACAGAGATAAAGCAAGCGGTGCAAGAGTATGAAGGCAGGGTTGCAGATCAGTATAAAGATATGAGGAATACCTTCACTGAGGCATTTAAGAAGAGCAACTATCGCTTCAATTTGGACGATCTGAAGATAGAGGACAAAATCAAAAGTATGGGTTCTTATGTCGGAGACGACTATATCCAAAAACAATTTGAAGCCATGAGTAGCGCCGTCAAAGCAAAAATAGAGGGCGCAAGAAGCGGCGCGGGAGTCACAAGGAACATTGACGATCTTCTCGATCTGTGGCAGCGCGTCAATAAGTTTTACGGGAAATACGGGAAACAGCTTGACAAACCTGACGTGGAAGTGTTTGAAAACATCAAAAAGGGTATAGGCGATGAAGTTGAGCGCGCGCTTGAAAAGCATACTACACCGGAGATATCGCGTGATCTTCTAAGGTATTTCGATGATGCCAGAGATGCGTACAGCGAGATGTACCGCGTGTCGGAAACCAATCTGTATAAAGGGCTTATGGGCGAAGGAAAAAGCGCGAAGGATAGAGTGGACGCGCTTATCAAACATGCGCAGGATGACGAGGGAGAGCTGCAAAGACTTTTAAACAAGCTTACGCCTGAAGCGGCAGACAGGGCGGAGAGCGCGATAATAGATTCGGTGCTTAGTAAGCATACGGCAGGCGAAACGGGCAAGCTGCAAGCGCTCAATACTGCCGCTGCGCTTGATGACCTTGAAGCTCTAAAACCATTTTTGAAATCGGATGCGTCACAGCAGGGCATTAAGCTGCTTGAGGAGATGCACCAAAAGTTCAAGCATGATTTTAGTCTTTATCAAGCCGCTAAGGGAGAAACGGTAAAACAGCCAGAGGGCGGGATATCCCCATCTCCGATAGGCAGGATGCGTACCGCCGCCGGAAGCGCGATATTTCGATATATGAAAAGCATGATTCCGTTTAGTCGAGATGCTAAAGCCTTGGCTCTCCAACGTCATATTGGCAAGGCGCTTGAGAAAAGCAGAGCACCTGTAGATATGGCAAAGCGCGTATATTCTTCCATGGCGTTGTTGCCTAATCAAAGATCAGAGCTGAAAGAGTTGATCAAGATCAACAACAAGGCAATGGCTGCAAAGAACAAGGCTGCCGCTGATGCCGCCCTGCAAGAGCTTAGAGACTTTGAGGCGAAGATGGAAGCGAAGAGGATTAACGATGTCTTGTCGGTAAAAGAATTCAAAAAGCCTGACATCTATGAGATACGCGCAATCGAAAAGCTTGGGCAGGACGATGCAAAAGCCACGCTTGCAAGAAGCATCCGAGCGATACAGGAAGGAAAAGCAGGGAGTGCAGACATAAAGAGGTATCTTGAGGCAAAAGAATATATCGAGCCGGAACGTCTTGCCAAAGCGATAGAAAAAGAGCGACTATTCTCTCTGGATCAAAAGTATCGTTTTGTGGGAGAAGAAGAGATAGGCAAAATAGATAAGCTTCGGGGCTATCTGATGAGCGATGCAACGCTCAAATACGGCAATGAATTTAACCCGCAACAGGTCAAAGCGCTGATCTATGATCTTAAAACGAACGGAAAACCGCGCGATTTGAAATATGACAAGCTGTATGATGACGTGATGGGAATGTATGACGCGCTTGCGCCGCGTATCGATGAGGCGTACGGTAAAGTGTCTGTGCAGTCTCTAACTCGGGTACCTGCGTCATCCGAAGATGCGGCATCCTCGGTCACCCGCCATCAAGGACACCAGGCAGAGCGATTACCTTTGCGCGGCGTTCCTTCCGCTCAGGGATACGGCAGTCAATCTGCACAGACATATGACAGTATAGCAAAAGCGAACGAAAAATTCAAGGACTCTGTCGTAAGGGATGAGTCTGGTGATCTTAAAGTGCTGTATCATGGTACAAACAGCGACTTTGACACCTTCAATGTAAACAAAGCAGCGAACGGAAACTTCGGTCACGGCTTCTATCTTGCAGAAGATGTTGAGACGGTAAACGCGCACTTTGCCAAAGGATATGGTGCAAATATAATGCCCGTAATGGCAAATATAGAAAACCCGTTTGATATTGATGATCTTGCAAAAGCAATGCCCGTTTATGAAGCATTTGCCAAAGAGTTCGGGATGAAGATGCCAAAAGAGGCTAAGAACCCGCTTGCCGTATATAAGCTCATAACCAACGGAAGCAAAGGGAAAGAACAGTTTAGGAACTTCCTTGAGTATCTTGGCTACGACGGGATAGTAGGAAAGACACCAGGAGCAGGTAGACAGTATGTAGCGTTCTATCCTAACCAGATTAAGTCTATCCATAACAGAGGCACATTTGACCCTAAAAATCCAAATATCTTGATGGCAAATCATCACATCGGCAGTGGCTTAGTTGCAGGTAGCGGCAATGCGATAGTGTATGATGAGGAGGGCAATATAGTCGGGTTTGATACTGATGGTTTTGTTAGCGGTTTTTTAGCAGGTGCAATAGGAAGCAAAGCAGGTGCAGCGGCACTAAATAGAGTAAATCCAAAACTCTACAATAAGATATTAGGCGTGTCAAAAGAGTTTCCAAATATGGCGACTTCAAACCCTAAACTTTTAGCCCAGATATATAAAACTGCTCCGAGTGCCAAAGGGCAGGCTCTTACTTTCGCCGGCGAAAAAGCTATAAAAGCAGATGTTGCAAAGCTTGATGATGCTATGAAGTTGGCAGACTCTGGAGCAAAAGAGTCTGACATCTGGAGAAGTACGGGATGGTTCAAGGGCGATGACGGAAAGTGGAGATTTGAGGTGGATGATAGCGGGGCAAAGATGTTGAGCAAAGCAGAGCTTGACGCACTTGCAAAAGATGATCCGTATGAAATGATAGAAATTCCTTTGTCGCAAATATTTAAGCACGATAAGCTTTTTGAGCAGTATCCGAAACTCAAAGATATAAATGTAAATTGGGAGTATTCAAAAGCAAAAGGGTTAGAGAAGCCTGAAAATGTCTATCATGGAGCGAGCTTTAATCATAAAGAGAACCTTATAATTATAGGCAACGGACTTAACGACAAAGATATAAAATCTTCGATACTCCATGAGGTCCAACATGCCGTGCAAGGTATAGAAGATTTTGCGAGAGGCGGAAATCCACAGAGCATAAAAGGTATATCTAAATATCAGGAAGACAAACTAAGAGATGAATTATCGGAAATTTCAAGCGAGCAGCTAAGTAGAAAATTAGGAAATGAGCCTAAATCTATCTGGGTATATGACAATAACATGGTCTTAAAAACAGACAAAGAGCTAGAAAGCTATGAAGCAGATATCATTCAGGAGCTAAAAAATACAAAGCACAACAACTATGAACGACTCCACGGCGAAGCAGAAGCAAGACTCACTCAAAAAAGAGCGGATGCAGGGTATAAAAATTATCCTTACGATGACTTAGATGTGCCAAGAGATGAGCTTATCATCCGAGATGGTGAGGGTGTGGCGGAGATGAGCATAGAGACAGAGGCACGATATATAAATCCAAAAAACGGCAACTTGACATCACAATTTAAAAAAGATGCTATGCCTATGCCAAAAGCTTTAAGTAAAAAAGAGTTTGCAAAACAGTATGGAGATACATACGGATGGACAAGCGTAGAAACACCTATCGGTAAGATAAAATTTAACGTAAACAGTGCGTATAAGCATATGGAGTCTGATAATACTTATTTTGCAGACAGAGTTAACTTCTCGGGTGCTTTTGATAAAGCCTTGACGGATCCGCTCATGATAGTTAAAAATCCTCTCAAAGACGGACAAACAGAATACTACCTGCCGCTTAAAAACGAGACAGACGGTATCTTGCATTTTATAAATATAGCAAAAGACAAAAACGGAGAACTTAAACAGATAACTTTTTTTGATGTTTCAGAAGATGAAGCGAAGAGAATAATCAAGAGCCAAGGAAGCAACATGCTTTATTTTAAGTATTCGACGGCTACCAAGCAAATGCTTGATACGGGCGATGCAGTGCAAATCCCAAAAAAATCGCCGTCTACAAATGAAAGTATAACTAAAGAGTACAAAGATAGTCAAGGGGTAACATCTATATTGCCGGCAAGCTCAGCAAGCAAGGAGAAAATAAATGAACGATAAAGAACTTTTGGACTACCTAAAGTCCACTTTCGAGGAGTCAAAGACACTTACGGAAGGATCTAGAAAAGAGGGCCGGGATGCGTATGAGTATATGAGAGGAAACCAGCTTCCGGCTGATGTGATCGAAGCGCTTGAGGACAGGGGGCAGCCTGCAACATGGGAAAACATCTATGCAAAGATCGACAACAAAGTCGAGGGCATGAAACTGATGACGCGCGAGGATATCGTTCTTTTGCCTAGAAATTTTGCCAAAAAAGATCAATTTGCTGTGCTGTCGAACGTGCTAAAGTCTGTACATGAGAACTCCGAATGGAAGACGTACAAAAAGCGTGCGGACAGAGACTTTCGCGTCGTAGGGCTCAGCGTCGTGGAACAGTCGATGCACATACTTGACGAAACAGATATCAAAGGCAAGAAGGTCAAAGAGGTTGTGCGAAAACATATCCCGGCTCTTGAGTGCTTCATCGATATGTATGCTTCAAACCCGGATATGAGCGATCAGCGGTATTTTCATCATTCGAGGCTCATCCATAGGCCTTTTCTTGTGCGAGCATTCGGCGAAAAGGCAAAGAACATTGCTGCAAATGATGCGGAGATGGTGAGAGTGCAGCGCACGTGGTACCGTGATCAAGAATGGAAGATACGTTTTGCAATATGGACAGACGAGGCAGTACTGGAAGATGTGCCGACACCGTTTGGCAAACTCGACAAATTTCCGTTGGCGATAAGAAGGCTCAATTGGTCGCATCGGAAAGAGTATTATGGGATGTACAGGGATCTAAAGCCGTTCCAGGATACGATAAACTTCACGATGCTGCGTATCAAAAATATGCTCGGAAGCAATAAAGTCATGATAGAATCAGATGCGGTTGACGACGTACATACGTTCACCGATGATTTCTCAATCGATGAGTCTGTTATGGTACTGAAACCAGGGTCTCTGATACAAAAAAAGGTAGAGATCATCAAGCAGACGAATGATATCTCTCAACTGATGAGCATTGTGCAGGATGCAAGGATACAGGCCGAACTTGTCATGGGGCTCAATGCCGAAGCACTCGGCAGCGCAGTCAACCGACTGAGCGGGTATGCGATAGAAAACAGAATCAATCAAGGACTTGTGGGGTTGCAAAACTTTATGGATCTAAGTGGAGAGCAGGATGTAGACCTGGCGCAAAACGAGATAGAGATCATGAAGGAACATTTTAGCGCTGAACAGATCTACTATATCGAAGGCAAAAGCGGCAAAGAGCGCGAGCAAGTTGTGTTGAATGCGTATCAAAGAGACGATTTAGGCAGGATGCTTTATGATGCAGGCCGACCGCTACAAGAGAACATACTTGAGATAGGCAGGTATGATGTGCGCTTTACGCGTGTGCCGATGAACAGAGGCGCATCCGGCGAACGGCAGAAAAATTGGGCTGAAGTGATGAAAGTGTTGCGCCCTGAAGTGGCAGAGCGTCTTGTTCCGAGCATGTTGCGCGACACGGAAAGTCCGGAAGCAGAAGAAGCGCAACGCGTGATCGATGAAATGAACGAAAATATACAGCCTGATCCTGCTGCACAGCAGGCGCAACAGCTACAGATAGAGACGATGGCTGCGCAACTTCAAAAACTGCAAGCGCAAATCAATGAGATGAATTCAAAAGCAGAACTCAACAAGGCCAAAGCGGCAGGCATCCACGGGGCGTAATATCAATAGTACGATGTGATGAGGCTCAGCACTTCACTGAGCAACCGGTCCTGTTTGTCTTCATCTACAAGCGCAAATGCTTTGCATATCTTTGCCATACGCTCATCCCCGTCGCACGGGGTTTGTGCCATCTGTTTTTTTAGGGCAGCCATCGTCTCTTCTGTAAAGAAGTTCGGTTCAGGGAAGGTGTACTGCGGCCCATTGCCGGTCTCTATCCAGGAGAGATTTACTTTTTTTTCATTGGCTACCTTAATAAGTTTTTTCTTCGGGATAGCATCGCGGTTGATCCATGTGTCGTATGTGCCGGTAGGGACATCCATCTTTTGACACAGATCAAGACGGCTATCCACCTCATATATGAGCATGAGCCGATCAATAATGGGCTGAATTTTCTTTATTTTTGCCATTTTTTGAATAAATCCTTTCAAAAACCTTGACAAACACCTCAAATTGAAGTATCATTGAAGTATTAATTAAGTTGCTAAGAATAAATATAGCATATTTTGAAAGGATTTGCAATGTATCACGAAGAAGTTATAAAAGATCGCATAGAAACAAGGATACGAAACATTGCGGATATGCTTTGTCTTGTAGGGCCTGACATAAACAATAATAGCCCTATAGAGTTTAGGCTTGATAGCATCATCGATCACCTTGGCGATTTGATAGAGCATGAATTTTCAATCTCTCACGTCGCGCGTTTATGCGGGAAACACAAAGATACTATCAGAAATTTTCTGCTCCAGAACTATGCAGAAGGCAAAGGGTATAGACTTTCGCCAAAAGGTGGTAAAATATATATTGCAAGAGATGCAGCGCTGAGCATAAGGAGACACTATGCAAAGTAATGCAAGCAATGCAACACGACAAAAAGGAAAAGGCTGGTTCGTAAATGAATGCGGCGTGATATATGTGCAGGGTTCAATCAACGGAAAGTTTGTCAGGAAGTCAACCGGCATGAAGAGCACCTCCGGGAATATCACATATATCAAGAAAAATTATCGTGATGTTCTTTTAAATATAATCAATGAAAACAAAGTAACTACGGGCACCAGCTTTGAGGAGTTCGGGCGAAAAGTAATTGAGGATGGCGCAAAGAAGGTAGTTAACGGAAGGGAGAGCAAGCGCGGGAGAGGAGAGCTCGCACAAAGGGATGCTCTATCCAAGTTTGACAACTATCTTTTACCATTTTTTAGAGAGTATGCGCTGGATGAGATCAAAGCTATGCATATAGAAACATGGCTAGTAGGGATACTTAGACATAAGAGCACTTCTACAGCAAATAAGTGCAAAAATCTTTTAAACGAGATCATGCATAAAGCATGCGGAAATGACATTATAGTTAAAAATCCTGTTGAGTATGTTGAGAAAATAGAAGTAGAATATGAGAAACAGCAGGCCTATTCTATAGGTGATACGTTAAAAATGATGCGTGAGTCTAATGGATGGATGCATACATATCTGAATCTTGCGTTTACGACAGGGATGAGAACAGGCGAGCTTCTTGCTTTAATGTGGGAAGACGTAGACTGGGAGTATTCGTGTATATATCTAAAGCGATCAGTTTCAAAGGGTAGGATAAGGATAGGCAGTACCGGGAAAAAGAACCATTACCGTATCGTGCCCATACTGCCAGAGGTACTTAAAATTCTTAAGTCTGCACATGAGAACAACGCTAAAAGCAAATGGATCTTCCCTAATCAGAAAGATAGCTTCTACAAAGAGTCTAAGGATGTAGTTAAATATCACTTCAAACCGCTTTTGAAGAAGCTTAAGATAGCGTATATATCATTGTACGCTACGCGGCATACATTTGCGACGATAGCAGACAATGCCAGAGTCGACTCTGCAACTCTAGACAAAATGATCGGGAACAGTGAAAAAGTAAGACAGGATCATTATGTTACGTTTGCCATGACAAAAGAGAGAGCCGAAGAAGCTCAAAGCAATTTAACACCTGTAAACAATATTCTGTTCAGTAATATGAAGGTTGAGACGAAGTGATGAAAACTGCCGAGTTACTGCCGAGTAAATTTGTGATTATGGATGGAAGCTCGATATTTTGGGCATTTGTATTTTTATGCCGAAAGCCTCATAAGCCGGAGGTCGGGGATTCGAGTTCCCCCCTTGCTACCACTTCGTACTAAAAATACCCTATAGAATGTTTGAAATCGAGTTTTTTGGCCTAAACGCATATTTACTATGAGTCAAGTTCTAGATTGATCGGGTTGTTTTTTTGTTACTCGGCTAAAATAGTAAAGTATTCCGCTCCCAATGATCGCTGCAACGAATAAAGTTAAATACCAATGTTCTTTCGCCCATACTATAACTTGAAGAATTTGTTCTCCAAAATACCAAGCCGGAATAATTGTAAGAGCAGCCCAGCACCAGGCACTAATGAGATTGATAAAGGCAAATGTTTTAGCATCATATCGTGTAAGACCGATAGAAATGGGTATGACAGTTCTCATGCCGTACATATATCTTTGCACAAAAATGATCGGCCATCCATATTTTTTTAATAAAATATGCGCCAGCGCAAACTTTCTTCTTTGTCCTTTAAACGTTTTGTGAACATATTTTTTGTTGAATCTTCCAATATAAAAATAGATCTGGTCACCGGCAAAGCCGCCGAGCCCTGCAATAAATATTGCCAGATATAAATTCATATCCCCTGTGTGCGATAAAAGACCGGCCATAATAAGACCTGCTTCGCCTTCTAAAATACTCCAAGCAAAAAGTATTATATATCCATGGGTTTTAAGCAAATAGATAAATTTTTCATCAATTCCGTCGCCCGGTGCGTAGTATAATCCATATGCCAAGAAGAGAGCAAAAATGGTTACAATAACCGTAAAAAGCTTTCCAGAATTATTTTTTAGTTTTTGTCTCATTTTCTTCCCAATTCTCTAAATTCTATAAAGTATAGCATTACAATACTTTGTGGCAAATAATGACATAAATTGGTAAACAAAATGTTGCTTTTCTGTATAATTTAATCTTAAAAAATATAAATATATGATATTCTTGTGCGATACGCATTTATTTGAATGTATTATGTAAAACAAAATAAGGGCAAGGAGTTTATCATGGTAAAAAAGGTAAAGATAGTATTTTTGTGTATGGTTTTAGGAACTTTGCTAAATGCAAGAGAGATTTCTAGCGGAGATAAATTTTTAGGATTGGAAGTCGGCGCTGCGACAGTGCAGGCAGATACGGGAGGATTTTTTGGGGAGTTGGAGCATGAAGGAACCGATGTAGAGATCGGTTTTCGTCTCGGTGTTCAAAACGAAGCATGGAGAACGACGTTGATTTATGATTATTTTGATAGCAGCGATGATGATCAAAATTATGAAAAAGGGATGCTTACGGTAGATTATTTCTTTCTTGAATCTACACGCGGAGTTCAAATGTTTAATCCTTATATCGGCCTAAATGCAGGATATATGAATTATGAGTCTACCGGCATCGATGAGAGCGGATTTTTGTATGGGGCTCAAGTCGGCGTGACGTTTGATATGATGGAAAATATCAATGCAGATTTGGGATACAGATATTCTTATACGGATGCCGCACATACGGACCATATAGGAAGTTTTGTGCTTGGCGTTAACTATTTGTACTAACAAGGGGAGTAGATGAAAAAAAATATTTTTATTTCTCTTTTGCTGGCGTTTGCCTTTGTGATAAGCGGATGCGGTAGCACTAGCAAAACAGGCGGAGACGCTGAGGGTACAGCCGCTGTTGAGATGCAAAAAAGCCAGATAGCACTAGGATCAAACGGAACGGATTTTTCTTTGCCTTTAACATTTACCAAACTGTTAGACAGCAGCTATCAGGTTGAGCTGAGCGATTTTCGATTGAGTGTGACAGGCTGTACGGTTCATACGATCACATTTGATCCTGCCGCTTTGGTATTTGACGGAGGGCTTAATACGCAAGAAACACTTCTGGTAACGGGTGCATTTGATCAAAACTGTACACCGACAGGCTTTACGTTGACGGCGACACAAAAAGTTACCAAAGACGGCCAAAGCAAAACCGAAGAAGTAACCTTCAGTTCTACCTCTTCTGGAGATATACCAACAAGCGGTTATGACATAATCAATGCAACAACACCGCTTATTATCGGAGAATCAAATACGGGATATATGATTAGTATGCAAGTTGTCAAAGACGGTTATGTGGCACCGGGAGAAACGGTTAAGCTGCGAGCATTTAATGATGAAGATGGTCGCATAGAGGCAACTTCTACCTATACTGCTACAACGGATGTTAACGGTATAGCGCGTTTTGATTATGTATCACCGGGTGTTTTGCCCTTAGAGGGTACATCTGCAATACTGTTTGCTGATTTGATGGATGAAAATGATACTGGAGTGATTGCTACACAAGAGATTGAATTAATTTTCAGTCAAAACGGTTCGACGGATATAATTTATACAATAGTGCCGGATCAAAACATCACCGTTACAGACACGCTGCAGTCTCATCAGATCAAAGTCGCGCTTTCCAAGCAAGAGATCGGACAGCCTGCACAACCGGCAGTCGGTGAATTTGTGATTGCAGAATTTGTCATGCCTATCTATGGCGCTTTGGCGCAGTATGAAGCTGTGGTAGGAGCAGACGGATTTGCCAGATTTAGTTATACCTCTCCTGAGTCTATGCCAAGCGTAAATGATGTAAATATTACATTCTATTATAAAAATAATCATACGGTTCGTGGCGAAACCAAGATTATTTTTGATAAACAAACAGTGTCCGGTGTTTCTAAAATGTATGTAGTGCCCGAGTCATTTACCGTTACGGAGGCTGGGCAGACCCAGGAGATTACTATTGTAACCGTCAATGAGGAGAATATAGGTGTCAGCACCACAGTTACACTCGAGCAACCCTTCTTTAATAATACAGATTACGGAAGTTTTGACAAAACAAGTGTCACAACGGATTTGAGTGGAAAAGCGGTTGTTGCCTATACTGCTCCGGATGCGATCACAGGATTAAGCGAGAGAAATATTACGGTCACGGAAACATCAGCTATTATTCATAAAGAGTTAAATATCAAATTTGGAACACCGGATACTTTGGGCACCAATTACGAGATTGTGGTTGATGCACCGGCTTCTTTGGCCGTGGATGATACGGACCAGATTACTGTGAAAATCGTAGAGGTGGGCAATCCAAGTAATGTTATTGCAAATGGCAACGTGCATGAAGTGAACCTTACTAGCCAATTTACCAATATATTGACGTTTGCAAGCGGTAGCGCAACTTTCAGTTATGATAGTCTGGGGACAAAAGCGATCGCTGTGGAAACTAAAACGCTCTCCGGCGTTGCTGTCATCGCCGTTAGTGCATCTGTATACAACGGCGACCATGATGTGGTGTTAAATGCGTTGGTACCTGTTACAGTGCTTTCAGGGCCGGTAACAGCAATATCCTTGTTTTATGTCGGCTCTTCAGAGAATGAGTTGGGCGCATTTATCAATACCTATACAATCCATGCAATAGACAAGTATGCTAACCCTGCAAGGGAAGGCGTTGTGTTGTCTCCTTCTTTGATCAATGGAGTTAAGTTAGCCGAAACCGACTCTTCTCCAACCGGTCAAATCACAGCAGGTACGCCTGTAACTTTTGAAGATGCATTGAAAGATTTTGGTATAGTTGGCATCACAACAGAAGATAGGCTCATCATTGTTCCAAACAGCACCAGATATGCACAAAGCTATCTGGGCGGCTGGAGTATCGATGATGTTGCGGGGCAAAGTTTGACTTTAAGCGAATCTTATTTCGGTGCAACGGCTGATAATTTGAGCTATGTGATTGGAAATGAAAGCAGAAGTCTGCTAGGCGATATAGCTTTGGCATCCATCGCAAGCAAAACGGGAAGTTATGCCACGGATGCTAACGGCAACGTCCAGTTTGATATCGTATTTGATCCTGCGCTTGCGGGCCATACGGCAACTATCGCGGCGCATGCGTATGATACCAACCGGACCGGCGTAGCCAAGGTGGCCGGTTTGCGTTGGGGGCATTATAATTCAACAGTAGAAAAAGTGGACAATGACGGCAACGACCACAATGTAACACTTACATTAGAAATTTGCAACTCAAAGGATGAACCTATAGAGCGCTTAGTGGATGTAGAGATCGTGCCGGAGGGGATAGTAAGCAATTCATCCCAATGTGATCTTAATGTGTCGGCGGCAAATGATCTGCATACAGACGTCAACGGTCAAATCACCGTACAGATCTATACCAAAGCAACCGATCCTGCAGTAGCGGAGTGTGAAATCAGCTGGAGCAAAAGCAATTCCCATATTTATCTAGAATACTAGCCGGAAACTTTAAATTTTCTTGCTTTAAGTCCAAAAGAGCTTGACTCTTTTGGACTATCTTTTAATCCGTTTCTTCTTTATTTTCCACTATAATCTCATCATATTTTATACATACGGGTACTTATCATGATCGATCTGAAATATCTCCAAAACAATTTTGACGAAGCGGCTGCCAAACTTCAAAAAAAAAGCGTAGAAAGCACTATACTTGAAAATCTTCAAACGCTTTTTTCTGAATTAAAAGAGGCCAATGCACAACTGGAAGCAGCCAAAGCAGAACAAAACGCCATGTCCAAACTGTTTGGCCAATATATGCGTGAAAGCAAAGATATCTCAGAGCTTAAAAAGAAAGTGGATGCTAACAAAGAGGCGATGGTGCCGCTTCAGGAAAAAGCCAGGGCAGCAGAAGAGGCGCTTTATGCTGTGGCGCTTAGCATCCCCAATTTTCCTGATGACTCTGTACCTGAAGGGGCAGATGAAGAGGAAAATGTGGAGCTTCGCAAAGTGTTGGAGCCTAAAAAATTCACCTTTGCTCCTAAAGAGCACTGGGAGCTGGCTCAGATAAACGGCTGGATTGATTTTGAACGCGGGGTTAAACTGGCAAAAAGCCGTTTTTCTGTGCTGAGAGGAGAGGCTGCAAGGCTGGAGAGAGCGCTGATCAATTTCTTTTTGGATGCCAATAGGGCGAAAGGATTTGAAGAGTTTTGCGTACCTTTTTTGAACAATGCAACAATGCTTCAGGGCACGGGACAACTGCCAAAATTCGGGGATGACCTCTTTAAGATAGAAGAGGAAGATCTTTATCTGATCCCGACGGCAGAAGTACCGCTAACCAATATGTACCATGATGAGATACTCTCAACCAAAGAGCTGCCTCTTTTGATGACGGGCTATACCCCGTGTTTCAGAAAAGAAGCAGGAAGTGCCGGGCGGGATACAAGAGGAATGATACGCCAGCATCAGTTTGACAAAGTGGAGATGGTGGCTATAGCGCATCCGGATCAAAGCGATGAAATATTTGAGATGATGGTGCAAAATGCCTCTGATATCCTTACTGCATTGGGGCTGCCTCATAGGGTGGTAGAGCTGTGCGGCGGAGATCTCGGTTTTTCTGCGGCTAAAACGATCGATCTTGAAGTATGGCTTCCCGGACAGAACAAATACCGCGAGATCAGCTCTATCTCAAATACGAGAGATTTTCAGGCAAGACGTGCCAAAATCCGCTTCAAAGATGACAAACAAAATCGACTGGTACATACCCTCAACGGTTCGGCTTTAGCGGTGGGGCGTACGCTGATAGCGATCATGGAGAATTATCAAAACGAAGACGGGAGTATTACCATTCCTGCTGTATTGCAGAGGTATATGTAGAGAATCGCTTCGCTCAAGTGAAGAGTGGCGGTATACATTTCTTCGAAATGCTTTTATTTTAAAAATGCGCCATTCTAAACTCGTTTCAGAATCTCCCTGTGGTTCACGTGAGAAATGATTTTGTTAGACAGATAGAGATTCCGGATCGTAGTCCAAAATGACGTGTTAGATCGTTTCTGAACTGTCCGTATGACGCAACTTTAATTTTCCTTCCATGCTCAAATAGCTGTTAAGTGCCCCAATATAAGCTCTTGCACTTGCCAACATCGTATCAAGGCTTAAGCCATGACCTATGATGGCCGGCTCATTGTCGTTAAACATGACCTTCACCGTGACATTTGCCAAAGCATCTTTGCCTTCTGATACAGATTTGACTTTATAGTCAAGAAGTTTTCCCTGATAGCCGGTGATTCTGTCGATTGTTTTGAAGACAGCATCGATGGTACCATTGCCGATACCCGCATCAGTAATCTCTACTTCATTGTGTCTGATGGTAACAGCCGCGCTTGGCACGCCTCCTGTGGAGTCCATCAGCTGCATGGCGACCAATTCAAATGTTTTTTCAATAGTGGTCATTTCGCTGGTGACTAACGCTCTTATGTCGTCGTCATACACTTCTTTTTTCTTATCTGCCAACTCTTTAAAACGTTCAAATACGCCGTTAAGCTCTTCTTCGCTTACCATAAAGCCAAGTTTGGCCAATTTGTCTTTGAAGGCTGCACGGCCCGAATGTTTACCTAAAACCAAGGTGTCTTGCATGTCGAGCCCGATATCTTCGGGACGTATGATTTCATACGTTGATTTATTTTTAAGCATACCGTCTTGATGAATACCGCTTTCATGTGCAAAAGCATTTTTTCCGACAATAGCCTTATTTGGCTGAGGCTCTATACCCGTAATATTGGCTATCAAGCGGCTTGTTGGATAGATCTCTCTGGTATTGATATTAGTATCAAATCCTGCAAAAATATCGGAGCGGGTTTTAAGTGCCATAACGATCTCTTCAAGCGCTGCATTTCCTGCTCTTTCGCCTAAACCGTTAATCGTGCACTCTACTTGTCTAGCACCGTTCATAATACTTTCTAGGGAGTTGGCTACGCCCAAACCCAAGTCGTTGTGGTTATGCACAGAGATGATGGCTCGACCTTTGGTGTACTCACTCATCTCCTTGACCATCGCGCCGATTTCAAAGGGAAGCCTGAAGCCTACAGTGTCGGGTAAATTAATTGTGCTTGCGCCGACACTGATGACTGCATCGACAATCTCTTTCATGAACCCTATGTCCGAGCGGCCGGCATCTTCACAGCTGAACTCTACATCCTCCACAAAAGTACGTGCATATTCTACGGCTCTGACGGCTCTTTTGATCACTTCATCGGGTGTCATTTTAAGTTTGTATTCCATGTGAATAGGGCTTGTTGCGATGAAGGTGTGAATTCTTTTCATCTTGGCTGCTGCTACAGCTTCTCCTGCCGCTTTGATATCCCCATCAACCGCACGCGCCAAAGAACATACGGTAGAGTTTTTGACTCGTTGTGCGATCTTGCTTACCGCATCAAAATCTCCCGGGCTTGCAGCAGCAAAACCCGCTTCGATGATGTCGACTCCCAATCGTTCAAGCTGCGCTGCGATTTGGATTTTTTCTTCAGTATTCATTGAGGCGCCCGGACTCTGTTCGCCGTCTCTTAATGTTGTGTCAAATATTTTAATGATCTCTTTACTCATTATGTGTTGCCTTTATCTGTTGAGGTGCTCTTGTGTGCACACTATTGCACCGGTTATTCTATCAAAAGATAACTCAGTGTTATAACTTGTATTTATCTAATTTTACCCAAATATAGGTTACTAGAAACTAATATGAAAAATTGTATTTGTTGAAAAATATTATAAAGAGAGCAGCAGAAGAGTGTTATCTTTTTTGAAAGTGGTATAGATATAATGGCTGGCGATTTTCATAATAACTCCTCTAAGATTTTGAAACATTATATAAAATTTAAAAAATAATGTCAAGGGATACAAATTATCGTTTTCTATTTATCTTTCGGGAATTAAGATTTCTTACTGCGCGGAATGGGCCATAGCCAATATACGCTAAAATGATCAGAGCAAATCCTTCTGCACTAAACAGATAAAGCAATGAGGCAGCAAGAGTAAGTGCAATAAATGTTTTAAAAAGCATAGATTTATTTATATGGATTTTTTTAAAAGAGGGGTAGCGTATATTGCTCACCATCAGTACTGCTACGCCAAGCGAAAGAAAGAGTAGTAAAAAGGCGTATGTATCTAAATGGTATTTATAAAAAAGCAGCACCCATATGGAGATAAATATCGCAGCGGCAGGAATGGGGAGTCCGATAAAAATGTTGGGATCATTTTTGGAAGCGGTTATATTGAATCGCGCCAAACGAATCGCGCCAAATATGACATAGAGCGCCGATACCACTATCCCAAATCGACCGAATTCATGTCCGATATAAAAATAAAGCAGCATTGCAGGCGCCATTCCAAAAGAGACAATATCGGCCAAAGAATCAAACTCTGCACCAAATTTGCTTGTCGTGCCGGTTAAGCGCGCTATTCTGCCATCAAGCCCATCAAAGACAAGCGCTAAAAGAATAAGCCAGGCTGCTACCGTAAAATTTCCGCTGCTGGCTTTGATGATGCCAACCACACCTACAAAAATACTGCCTGCAGTAAAAAGATTGGGCAGGAAGTAGGTGAGGCTTAGTCTGTGCATCGATTAACCTTCATTGTTTGTTGTTTCTGTTTCCGATTCTTTGTGCGCAGGCGCTTTGGTATGAGCCAAACGGCTTTGCATATGATTTTCTTTTTCAAAGGTGTCTATGATCTCTCGCACTTTTGTGCCCTCGATCACTTCAATATCCAATAAAATGGTAGCCATTTTAACGATAGCGTCATGGTAATCGTTTAGTGTATTTTTAACATAAGCATATCGCTCGTTAAGTGTTTGCTTGATATGGCTGTCTATCTGTTCTGCCATTTTTTCACTATAGTCCGTAGAGATCATGCCTCCGCCAAGGAAGGAGTTTTGACTTCTTTTGAGTACCATAAGGCCTGCCACGTCGCTCATTCCATATACAGAGATCATATCTTTAAGAATAGCGGTTGCTCTATCAAGATCGTTACCTGCACCTGTACTTATCTCACCTATGAAAACCTCCTCTGCGGCGCGTCCGCCAAGAAGCACGTCTATTTCAGCTAAAAGTTCATGTTTTTGTTTCAAAAATCTATCTTCTTCATCGGGAAGATGAAGCGTGTACCCCAAAGCTCCAAGCCCTCTTGGGATAATAGAAACTTTTGTAACACGCGTCGCGCCTTTGGTGAGTTCTGCCATGAGCGCATGACCGCTTTCATGATACGCAACGATTTTTTTCTCTACATCGGAGATTTTTCTGTTTTTCTTTTCAAGTCCCACAAATGCTCTCTCTATAGCTTCAAGCAAATCTTCCTGTTCAATCTCTTTTTTGTTAAACCGTCCTGCAAGAAGTGCGGCTTCATTGATAATGTTTGCCAAGTCTGCACCTGCAAGTCCTGCGGTTTGTTTGGCGACGATTTCCAAATCCACATTTTTGGCAAGCTTGACACCTTTGCTGTGTACTTTCAGGATGGCCAAGCGGCCTTCATAGTCAGGCTTGTCTACAAGCACTTGTCTATCGAAACGTCCCGCTCTAAGCAGTGCCGCATCAAGAATTTCAGGTCTGTTGGTTGCGGCCAGGACAATGACGGGGGTATCGGTACCAAATCCGTCCATCTCTGCAAGAAGTTGATTGAGGGTTTGCTCTCTTTCGTCGTTTCCTCCCATTTGACCCCCGCTGGCACGGCTTTTTCCGATAGCATCTATTTCATCGATAAAGATAATGGAAGGCGCTTCTTTTTTGGCCTGTGCAAAAAGGTCGCGCACACGGCTTGCGCCCACACCTACGAACATCTCTATGAAAGATGAACCGCTTACAGAAAAGAAGGGTACCGAAGCTTCACCTGCTACCGCTTTTGCCAACAATGTTTTGCCGGTGCCCGGAGGACCTACAAGCAAAAGGCCTTTAGGTATTTTGGCACCAAGCTCAATATATCTTTCCGGATATTTAAGAAAATCGACGATTTCTTTCACTTCATCTTTTGCTTCTTCGACGCCTTGCACATCATCAAATTTGGTATCCGGTTTTTCGGAATTGATAAGTTTGTCGGCTTTTCCTGCACCCAAAATACCTCCGCCCATACCTTTTGACATTTTGTTTGCCAGAAAGATCCAGATCGCAAAGAAGATAAGAATAGGCAACAGCATACTGATAATTTCAGAGAACCATCCGCTTCCCATAACACCTTCGTAGGTTATTTTTTTCTCTTCTAAAAGAGGGATAAGATCTTTGTCGTAAGTAGGTACGTTTTGTGCCACATAACGTATTTTCTGTCCTGAAGTTTCAGCAATGGCTTCAACGGTAGAAGGAGTCAATTTGACACTGCTAATGTTTCCTTGCTCGATCTGCTCTTTGATTTGTGAATATTTCACATGCTTGGTTTGAGAAATATTGCTTTGCAGTACACTCCCAATCCCTTCGCTCTCGCCCACAAAAGATTTAAAAAGCATAATAAGCACGATAGAAAAAATTGCAAAAGCAAGCAAGGGATTGTTGTTAAAAAAATTTTTATTATTTTGGTTTTGGTTTTTGTTGTTTTGATTTGGATTAGCCATTAACGTCCTTTTTTATTTGTTGGAACACATGCAGGGTTTTGCCCTGTTGACTGCCCGGCAGGCAGCACACCCATGCGACCGGTTATTTTTGATAGACAAGTGTGACCCACTCATCTTTTAATATTCTTTTAACTTGTGTAAACTCTTTGAAAGATTCAGACACTAAATCCTCCTTTTTATCCAAAATACCTGAAAGTATCAAATAGCCGCCTTCTTTTGCGGCAGATTTAAGATCTTTTGCTATAAATCTTAACACATCTGCGATGATATTGGCAATAACGATATCATAAACACCTATCGCCTTATCGATAGAACCTTCCCACACTTTGTCGTATGTTTCTTCGTTGAGCTTAAAGTTCTCCTTGCAGCTGTCTACACTAAGGGGATCTGTGTCGCACAGTTCGACGTTGGCGCCGAGTTTTTTACAGGCCAATCCCAGTATCCCCGAACCGCATCCCACGTCGATGACATGCTGTCCTTTGGAGACATACTCGCTAATCACTTCCAGGCAAGAAAATGTGGTCGCATGATGTCCCGATCCAAATGCTAAAGCAGGATCTATCTTGATATTGATTTTGTCTGGTTTGGGCTCATACCAGCTTGGAAAAATATAAAACTTCCCCGCTTCTATGGGTTCAATAGAGTCTTGATAAGCTTTAATCCAGTCTTTGTTTTCTTTTACTTCAAGGGTAAACTCCATCGCAATAGTATCACCCAATGTCGCCGCGAATGATACTAAAGCATCTTTAACGAAAGTTAAATCATTTTCGCTGCGTACGATTATTTTGCCTTTGTCCAGCTCAAGACCGTCATCATAAATGTTTGCGACAAAATCAGCAATAAAATCCACAAACTGATCATCAAGCGTAACGGTAAGTTCGTTATAGGTATCGTTCATTGTACGTTCCTTGTTAAGCGAAATGCTTCTGTAAGATCAAGCGTGCCCTCATAAAAGGCTTTGCCGACAATAGTTCCATGCACGCCCGCTTTGATGAGTCGTTTGATATCTTCGATATCTTTGAGCCCGCCGCTAGCAATCGTCTCCACGCCTGAAGCTTTGGCGATCTCCAAAGTAAAATCAACATTGACACCGCTTAGCATCCCGTCTCTGCCGACATCGGTGCAGATAATTGCCTCTACTCCGGCATGAGCGAACTCTTTGGCCAAATCGGTAGCCTTCATGGTGCTCACTTCTGCCCAGCCTTCCACCGCTACCATGCCGTCAATCGCATCAATGCCTACGACGATAGGATATTTGGCGGCCATTTCTTTGACAAACTGCGGATTTTTGACGGCTACCGAACCCAAAATCAGTCGATCGACGCCCAAATCAAGGTACATTTTAATCGTTTTTTCATCGCGAATACCTCCGCCGAGCTCCAGTTTTAGGCTGCAGTTTTGACGGATCTTTTTAATCTGTTCAAGATTTTTGGGCTCACCCGCAAAAGCACCGTTGAGGTCAACAAGGTGTACCCACTGGCTGCCCAGTTCTTCAAATTTTTTAGCTACTTGCCAGGGCTCATCAGAGTATATTTTTGCTGAATCCATTAAGCCTTTGCTTAGTCTTACGGCTTTACCGTCTTTAAGGTCTATGGCCGGAAGTATGGTCATTTGACACCTCGTGTCAAATGACGTGAAGAGCAAAGCGTGAAGAGCGAAGCGTTTTGGTATGCATTGCTTTGCAATGCTTTTGTTTGATGTTGCATATTTTCCCTTTATAGTTTTACAAAATTTTCTATGATTTTAAGTCCATTTTCATGGCTTTTTTCTGGGTGCGGCTGTATGCCAAAGATATTACCGTTTTGTACAGCGCTCACAAACGCATATCCGTAATGAGTTTTTCCTACAGCATAGGCATCGTCACATTGGACATGATAAGAGTGTACAAAGTAAAGATAAAACGCATCCGGCAATCCTTTGAAAAGCGGCGTTTCTTTTTGTTTGAACAGCTCATTCCATCCCATATGCGGCACTTTTCGGGGATGGTCAAACCGGCTTTCATCAAATGCTGCTACTTTTCCCGGTATGAGCCCAAGCCCTTCATGCGACCCAAACTCCTCGCTGCTCTCAAAAAGCAACTGCATCCCCAGGCAGATACCAAGAAGGGGTTTGCCGCTGTGCGCAAAGCGTTTGACCGCTTCATCCATGCCGTTGGATTTGAGGTGCTTCATAGCATCACCAAAAGCACCTACGCCGGGCAAGATAAGTTTATCGTACTGATCCAATTTGCCGGGATCGCTTTCTAACGTGACGGCAGCACCTACGTTGGCAAACGCATTGATGACAGAAGCAAGATTGCCCATCTTGTAATCAACAATTCCAATCACGATAAAACTCCTAATGTATATAAAGTGTTGTGATTATAGCAAATTAAATTGAAAGGTGTCGTCCACTATGGACGTCCTTTAGCCTATTTGGGTAAAATAAACTTTAATTTATCATCAAAATAAGGTGAACATGAGAGAGAAGATTGAGTATCAGGCAGTAAAATTACTTTTATGGTTTGCAAAAGTTTTACCAAAATCGTTTGTTTATGGTTTGATGTATTGGCTGACGCTCTTGGTTTATCATACAGACGCAAAAAGACGTCTTTTGACTCTCAACAATCTTGCATTGGCATTTCCTGAAAAAGAAGAGAAAGAGATAGAAAGAGTATCTAAGGAAGTATATAGTGAGCTTTCAAAGACCATTGCCGAAATTCTATTGATGTTTGCAGACAGATTTGATATAGACGAAGCAGTCGTAAATAAAGATGAAGCGATAGAGAAGCTCCAAAGGGCGATACAAGACAGCCCTCGAGGCATCATAGCTATGACAGCACATTTTTCCAACTGGGAGCTTTTGGCACATTTTTTGGCAAAACACGGTTTGCCGATGCTGGTGGTCGGACGGGAGGGGAATAATAAACTGATCGAAAATAATATTACCCAGCCGTTTCGCAAACGATACGGCAATGATACAACAACCAAAAAGAAAGCGATACTGTCTATGGTAAAAAGATTAAAAAGCGGGGGGAATGTGGGTATTTTGATTGATCAAAAAGCGGGAGGCCCTAATGCTGTCGAAGTGGATTTTATGGGCAAGCCGGCTCAAACCATCACCTCTCTTGCGACGCTCAAGCAAAAATTAGATCCCAAGATCATTCCTTTTTTTGCAGCGAGAGTTGCAAACGGAAAATATAGAATTATCATGCAAGAGCCTGTGGAATACAATGCTCAGGAAGAACAAGAAGAAGAAAAAAAGATAGAAAAAATGACTGCCAAATATAATGAAGTTATGGAGTCTGTTATTAGGCAGTATCCGTCCCAATGGTTTTGGATGCACAACCGCTGGAGAGTGGTGTTTTGATAAAAAAAGTATTGATACTCAGTGACGGCAGGGCAGGGCATGTCAGCCAGTCGGTGGCTTTGGCAAAATATGCAGGAGCAACGTATGATATTGTCCAAGTTGCGTTTAAGTCAAAAGCGGCAAAATTGCTTTCGATGATTTTGGATGCATGCCATGTATATACCCAGCATATCTATGATGAGTATAAAATACCGGAATCTGACTATGATGCTGTTGTTTCGGCAGGTTCAAGTACCTATTATCTCAATAAGACTATTTCGAAAAAGCTGCATGCTAAATCCATAGCGATGATGCTGCCAAAAGGGTACCGATATGATTTTGATGTGATTTTTGCACAGCATCATGATGCGCCGCCTTTTAAAGACAATATTGTTCAAATTCCTGCAAATTTTGCCTATGTGGAGCCTGGAGGGATTTATAGGGCAAAAAGGCCATCTATCGGCATTGTGATCGGGGGCGACAATAAGTATTTCACATTTTCCAAAGAAAAGCTCAAGCTGCAGCTAAGCTGGATCAAGCAGCATTTCAAAGGGTATGAGATTGCCGTTACGACTTCGCCGAGGACATCAAAGGAAATTGATGCGCTGATCAAAAGCAGCGGCTTTGATTATACGGTGATTTATTCAGAAAATCCTGTAAACCCGATACCGGATTTTATCAGCCGGTGCGAAACGGTATGTATCACATCCGATAGCACTTCGATGGTTTCAGAAGCTCTCTGTGCAGGCAAAGCAAATGTCATGATCTTGCCTTTGGAGAGCAAAAAAGAAAACAAGTTTACGCGGTTTATCAAATCATTGCAAAAACAAGGCTATGTGCATATCTTTGACGGGACATTTAAGCCGTGCAGCAAAAAAATAGATTTTTGCCGTTACGCCAAGGAGGCTAAATTATGAGAATCGTACAGTTGCTGCCCGAACTCAACGAAGGCGGAGTGGAACGGGGCGTTGTTGATTTAAACAGGGAGTTTATTAAAAAAGGTATTGAAAATATTGTTATAAGCAACGGCGGTATCTTAGTAGATCAAATTTTAAAAGATGGCGGCAAACATATACAACATGATATATGCAGTAAAAATATATTTACCGTTCCCTTAAGAGTGTTTAGGTTAAGAAAGATACTTAAAAAGATAAATCCGGATATCATCCATGTACGAAGCAGAGTTCCCGCCTGGCTTGTATATTTTGCAAATAGATCATTAAAGTTTAAAGTTGTGAGTACCGTACATGGTTTTAATAGTGTAAATTTTTACAGCAAGATCATGACGATGGGCGATCATGTGATTTGCGTGAGCGGAGCTATCAAGTCTTATGTCCAAGAGCATTATCATACGGCTGATGAAAAGATCACGATAATTTCAAGAGGTATAGATCTGGTCAAATTTAATCCGGAAAATATTGATAAAGATTTTATCAAACAGTTTTCTAAGCAGTATGGGCTAGAAGGGAGATTTGTTGTATCAGTAGTAGGGCGGATTACACAGCTCAAGGACCACCAAACGTTTATTCGCGCGATTGCACTTTTAAAGCACGAAAACCCCACGATAGCAGGCTTGATCGTTGGTGGTGCGCATGAAGACAAACAAGGTTATTTTGATGGGCTTAAAAAATTGGTTGGCCAATTGGGAGCGGATGAAAATATCATTTTTACCGGATCCCAGGATAAGGTAGCAGAGATTTATACCTTGAGCGATGTGGTCGTGAGTAGTTCCAAAAAGCCCGAAAGTTTCGGCAGAAGTGTTGCCGAAGCCTTGGCGCTCAATACGCCCGTTGTTGCTACTGCTCACGGCGGGGTTTTGGATATCATTATCGAGGGAGGAAACGGCTTTTTTTATCCTGTGGGAGATGCTTATGGGTTGGCAGAAAAGATCATGGCGTGCCGTACTCTGAAGTTTGACGGATATGATTATGTTTCTAAATTTTTTTCTCTAAAGCAGATGGTAGAGAAGACGTTAGCGGTTTATAAGGATAAGTTGTGATGATTAAAAAGGTACGATATGGCTGAAATATTAGCATTGGGTGATTGCAACACAGCGGGTGTAGGTGATTTGTATGCTCAATCCTATCCAGAATTGTTTGCAAAAAAGATTGGAAAAAACGTAAAAAATTGTGGGTATACAATGTCTACCACAAGGGAAATGATACATTTTTTTAATAACAATTTTACGAAAGATACAGAGATAATTTTAATACAATATGGCTTGGTTGATTCGTGGAAAACGTTTAAATATTCTCCCTATGTGTTGTACTATCCAGATACGACAGCCAGAAAATTTTTTAGAAAATTAGTAAAAAAATATAAAAAAATCTGTAAAAAATTAGGTTTAAATGAATTGCTTGGCGTTAAAAATGTTGTTGATTTGGATGAATACAAAAAGAATATCGAATATGTTATTGAGAAAGCAATAGGGCGTAAAATTTTTTTAATTGATACAATTCCAAATCAAGAAACCTTTAGAAACAATGAAATACAAAAATACAATGAAATAATGAAGATATTAAGCTTGAAGTATCAAAATGTTTTTAAAGTAAATACATATTATGATTTTGAGGGTCAGAAAAAGTTTTATTTGGATGAAACACATATGAATGCTGAAGGAATTAAATTAATAACTGACAACATTTTAACAGTTTATGTAGACACAATAAGTTTACAATAGGCGAATATATGACAGTTGTGCAATTTTTAGCATCAAAGGGACGAGGAGGACTAGAGAGTATCTTTTCAGATTTATGCCTTGCCCTCAGTGCTCACGTTAAGCTTCATGTGATTGTGTTTAAAGATAGTGATGTTTTATCAACTTTGGATAATCGTGTGCAAATCCATCTATTGTCTTCTTATTCTAGTAGATTTAATCCTTTATTGTATTTTGAACTTTTCTTGCTGCTTAAAAAAATTAAACCCGATCTTGTGCATACTCATGGCGCCAAAGCAACAGAGATTATGTACCATCTTTCACAAATATTGTTTTTTAAACAGATTGCAACGAAACATAATGCCAGAAAAGGAAACATTTTTAATAAGATCAAATATGTTACAGCGGTCTCTATGGATGTGGCGAAAAGCATTGCAAGCGATCATGTTAAAATTGTTTACAATGGTCTGATGCTCCAAGCTATTCCAAAAGGGAAAATAACGCATAAAAGATTTACAATTCTTGCCGTGGGACGACTTGACAAAATTAAAGGTTTTGATATTTTAATTAAAGAGTGTGCGAAGCTGGAATTTGATTTTTTGCTTCAAATTATTGGTGAAGGAGAAGAGAAGATTTCACTTCAGAGTTTGATTGATGATTTTGGATTAAATGAAAAGGTGAAACTGTTAGGCTTTCGAAAAGATATTCCATTAATGATGCACAATTCTGATGTGGTTGTACTAAGTTCACATAGTGAAGGTTTTAGCTTGGTGATGATTGAAGCACTTTTTTATGCGAATTCGTTTATCTCAACTAGAGTTAGCGGTGCTACCGAAATTTTAGATAGTCAGTTTTTAATTAATGGATGGGATGTGGCCGAAAAGATTAAAGATGTATATCTCAATTATGATCTTTATAAAAGTGATTTTATGCATTTGAAAAAAAAATTGCAGAAAAAATTCTTACTGCAAAACATCATAGAGCAGTATCTAAACATATATCAAAAAGTTTTACATGAAAAGAAATTTAAATAAGTATGATAAAAATTATGACAATGACTTAAGCAAATAAAATAATTTTTATAAACAAAGAGAAGAAAATGGTACTTAAAATATTAAAAATTACAGATAGCAAGCCGGGGCATGTTACGGTTAGCGATGGTGTTATTGAGGGAATACGGAAGAATTATGCAGTTGAAACTATTGAGATGAATGTGAGCCTAAGGATAAAATTTTTTTCTCATATTTTAAAATTTATATTTAATAACAATTGGTTTTTTAAAAAGATTTTACTTCATGATTGGACTATGACATTTTTTTATAAATATAATCACAGGCCAAATCAACAAATTCATTTGATTGTTTCAACAGGAGGAGACACCGCATTCATGAATATATGGCTAGCAAATATGTTAAATGCAAAAAATATTTTTTGCAGTAGTTTGAGGGGGATTAAGCCCGAACATTTTTCTCTTATTGTTAGTACTTTGGAACTTCATCTAAAAAATAGCATCACGCTTGAGAGTGCACCAACAAAAATTGGAACAAATAATATTTCTAAAGATGTCATACAATTTTGTGAAGAAAAAAGCATTAATAAAAAACAAAAATATTTTGTTTTGTTGATTGGAGGTGATGGCGCCGGATATAGATACACAAAAGAAGATTATGAGAATTTAGTTAAAAATTTTATGAAATTAGTACTTAAAAATGGTGCTAAAGGACTCATTACTACTTCTAGAAGAACCGGGAAAAAGAATGATATATTTCTTTATGAGCAGTTTTCAAGGCATAATGACCATATTGCGCATAGTGTTTATTTTTCTAAAAATCCAGAAAAGGTTGTTGCTGTTTATCTTGAACTCGCATCGGCTATTTTTGTAACTGAAGAAAGTGGTTCCATGATAACAGAGTCATTATTTTGTAAAAAACCTGTATTTACTCTTTATCCAAGACGAATTAGAGAGCAAAAAAGATATAAATTATTTCTAGATGATTTACGAGATAAAAAAAGAATTGTAAGCTTTGCCATACAAGATGATTTGGCTGCTCAGAATATACAGAGTTTTTTGTTTTTATATCTAGAAAAAACACCCATTGATGATTTGGCTGAAAAAATTCGTCCTTTTATTTTAAAATGCTTTTGAAATTAAAAAGCAAGCAACCTTCCTATTCTTTTTTGTAGTAATAATAAAGTATAGTTTTCATACGTTTATCATAAAAATATTTCTTTTTTTTGATGCTTTTTATCGCATTTCTATCTTTAAATTCTACACTTTTCCATGTATGATAGACAATATCTTTTGGAATGATAGGCTCTAAGTAGGTTTTAATAAAAGGGTAAAGAGAAGAGTTAAAGGAAATTGCCTCAGAATGTTGTTTTGCAATTTGAATTTTAATGCGGTTTGCCTCTTCTTTTAATAGCTTATTATTATTTGTTGATAACATTTGATCAACAGGATTATTGAATAAATAGTAAGAGGTATGAAACCCGGCATCGCTAATTTTTTTAAGTTTTTCGCTTTGCAATGAACTCTCAAAAATAATAATTGATTTAATATGATAACGTTCATCGAGATAATTTAAATGATTCAGGATTAGGTCTATATTCTTATCGGATACATTTTTAACATCCATCCATATTTTTTTAATTTTGTAAGGTTTGATTTTTTTTAGATAGGTTTCAAACGTTGTTCCGCCAAGGTCTTCCTTGTCGTGTCCAATTTCAAAGCAAGATATGCTATTGTCCTTTGTTTGAAAAAAAAGATCAAGTTCAAACGATCGAATACCACTCTCTAAAATGCTATTAAGTTTGGTAAAACTATTCACTTCATGTGGAACCATCCGGCCGTCAAGCTTTTGTGCCAATAAATCCTCAATATTCTTTTTTTGAGAGATATGTTGAAATGACGCTAATAATAATTTAAAAATAACAAGTATTAGAAAAATAGAAAAAACAATTTTTTTAATCAATAACTTTCCTTGTGCGCTAAAATATGCAAATCAGTGCTATAATTATACTCATAATTAATTTTTTTATACATCAAAAGATTTTATTACTGACAAAAAAAGAATGCTATCAAGGCGTAGGAAAATACTCAATGCTCTGCTTAAAATACAAAGAAAAAAGTTTTTTTTGTTTTAAAAAATCATTATTGATGAGCTTAATATATTCGTCTGCGGTTACTTTGATTTTGTTGGGAATGGATAAATTATATTCGACTAGCAATGAATTTTTTTTATTTGATATAACACGAAGAGAAAGTTATAAAGTATTTTTTTTGATATTAATGCTCTCAATGATATCAAAACCAAAAATCAGATTGTCGATTATATCAATTTTATTATTATTTTCATTTTTTCAGTATATGCATTATGAGTATTTTGGTAAAAACATTGGTGCTATAGAATTTTATTTATTCTTTACAAATACGCATGAAGTTTTTGAAACACTAAATACAATGTGGAATATGGCTTTTGTACCAATTTCAATCGTTTTGGTTGCTTTTGTTTTAATTTATTTTATAGATGTAAAGTTTGGTTCAAAAGTTTTCAAATATAAGTATGGATTGCATATCTTATTGGTAGGTATTTTGTTGCTAATAAGTCAATTATTTTATTTTGCAAATATAAAACAAGATGGGTTTCGGCATAAAGATGGTAAGTTAATTTACCCAATAACCAATAGACATTCTGCGAGAAATTTTTTTGTAAGTATGAATTATTTTATTGCAGGAATTATGCCCAAGAAATTTTTTTCTCAAACTCAAACATTTCAAATTTTAGAAAAGCCAAAACTTGTTATGAGTGACACAAATAGAACAATTATATTAATAATAGGAGAAAGTCTTCGGTATGATGTGTTTTCTTTATACGACAATAAATTAACCCCAAAATTACAGTCATTAAAAACTGAACCTAACTTCTTTGCTAAAAAAATTTATTCAGGCGGCACGATGACAAAAGTATCTGTAGCTACATTGTTGAATAGATTACAATACCCATCTTCATTGGAACAAATTAACAATGAAGACAATTGTATATTTAAATTGGCTAAAGAAAATCATTTTGGCACCTATTTTGTTTCGGCGCATGACAATAAGGCCCTTGAAGACATGAGAGATACGATGTGTCCAAAATATATCGATACAATGCTTTCTCGAGATATGTTTAAAAATTATATTGTTCCGTCTGGCTATGATGTAGATTTGAAAAAAATATTATCTAAATTAAATATTCTCAACCAAAACAATTTTATAGTCTTGGAGCAGAGAGGATCGCATGCTCCTTATGAAAAGCAATATCCTGCTGAGTTCAATAAATATACCCCTTATGAAAATACAGCATTTTATACAGATTATACACTTTATGATTTAATACAATATATAAAAAATAATACACTACAAGAAATTTTTATATTTTACGTTTCAGATCATGGCGAATTATTAGGCGAGGATGGTAAAAATGGGCACGGACATTTAGAAAAAAATGTATATGAAATTCCCTTTATAATGTATACAAACAGTAAAAACAAAGAAACAGAAAAGATATTTAAAAACATAAGAAGTCATTATGATCTTTCAAATTACATTACATTACTGCTAGGGTATGAAGTCGATTTAAACATGGATGAGGATAGAGAGATTTATATTCTCAATGCTGATTTAGAAGGATTTTCTGGTTATGGCAAAATAAGAATTATTGATAATAAAGAAGAGCAAATAGAAGTACTGTACAATTAGAAAGTTTATATAAATAGATTAAATAAAATTCAATGTTTTTATGCAATATATTGAACATTTCCTTTTTAGATTTAATTACCTTGAAATTTTTTTGTTTGGCTTTGCAGGAAAAAGACAAAACCTTAGCCTAAAAGCTAAGCTTCATCCCGCCGTAAAAGCTGTTATTGAAGGTTCTGTCTACATCTTCATAGTCTGTTTTTATGTTTCTATACCCTGCAAACACATGGATTTTTGAGATCACTTCCATATCGGCTTCGGTTCTAAACTCCGAGTAGCTGTCTCCGTCTGAGAAAGTCAGTACAGAAGGTGCGTAGGCAAAACTAGCCATCAGTGATGTCGGAGGAATGGTGTCGTTGAAAGGAAGCCTGTAGGCTGCTTTGGCCATCAAGGGAAATGCTATGAAATCATCTGCAAAAACAAATTTAGCTCCCAGACCCAGAGTGAGGCCTTCTATTCCCTGGAGGCTGTTTTCGCCGCTTACGCCAAATGCGGTAAGGCCGTCTCCGTCGCTGTTGAGATAGCTTGCATGCATCATATACGTGGTGCTGCTGGAATAATCAACCAGCACATTGAGATTTGCAGTTCCAAAAAGTTCAAAATCTTCGTTATTGATATCTATTCCAATACTATTTTCAGCCTGTAATAAACCACCCACTAAAAGCAAAGGCAATAATAATTTTTTCATCTATAAATCCTTTTCATATTTTTTTCATTTCAATGATAGCACAGAATTGCTTTGAATCGATAAATGATTTAATCTGCCGGCATACCTTTTTCTTTCTTTTGTTTTTCGCGGGCTTTCTTTTTTTCTTCTATCATCGCTGCGTCCCGCAGATCTTCTTCGTTGTCATAGCGTGCCGCATCGAGAAATTTGGATTGGTCGTCAAACTGACCGGTTTTAACACCCCAAAGCAGTGCGATGAGACCCAATGCCCCTAAAAATGTAGAAACACTCAGCATTAAGATCATAATATTTTCAGACATCAAAGCCCCTTTAATTTCATCATTTTGATACGCAGCGAGTTGCCTACTACAACCAAAGAGCTTAAACTCATAGAGAGTGCCGCTACAAGAGGATTGACAAATCCAAGTATAGCAAGCGGTACGGCCACTGTATTGTAAAGCAAGGAGAAGGCAAGATTCTCTTTGACTGCCCTGAAAGTGCGGTTAGAGATAGCGTAGGCTTCATAAATACTTTGGGGTTTTTCATCCATCAAAACAACATCGCTGACCCCGATAGCGATATCTGCTCCGCTTCCCATGGCTATGGCGATATCTGCCTTGCTAAGGGCAAGGGTATCATTGATTCCGTCTCCCGCCATGACTATGATGTGGCCTTGTTGATGAAATCCATCAATAAGGTTCGCCTTGTCGGCAGGGAGAAGTTTGGCATAGACTTCTTCTATCCCTACGGCGTTGGCGACATGGTGTGCGCTTTGTTCGTGGTCTCCGGTGAGCATGACGACCTTGATACCCATTGCTTTGATAAGCGCAATGGCTTTGGCAGCATTTTCTCTGATCGTATCGCTCAGTTCAAATCGTGCAACAAGCTTGCCGTCGATGGCGAAGAAAAAAAGAGAATACATACTCTCATAAGCTACTTTTATTTGTGCCTCATTCATAAAATTGAGGTTTCCTCCCCTGAGCTTTGAACCCTGATGAACGGCCTCAATGCCTTTGGCTTCAATACTCTTAATCTCTTCAAGGGGAAATTCGTGAAGCATCTCGTAATGGCTTTCAAGATAGTTGACGATGCCTTGGCTGATGGGGTGATTGGAGGTGTGTACGAGTGAATAGAGCAGATCAGGATTAAACCCTTCAAGGATCTCGGCATTTATGACCGAAGGTTTGCCTTCAGTGATAGTGCCTGTTTTATCAAGTGCCAGAAGATTGCTTTTTGCCATGGTTTCCAAAAAGGTCGCTTCCTTGAAAAGGATACCTCTTTTGGCAGCCATAGAGATACCGACAAGCGTGGACATGGGTGTTGCAAGGCCCAAAGCACAAGGACAAGCGATGACAATGACGGAAATGCTGATGATAAGTGCTTGTTCGAAACTTCCGCCATACAGATACCACCCTGTAAAAGTGGCAAGAGCAATCAAGAGAATGACACTGGAGAAATATCCTGAAATTTCATTGGCAAGCTGTTCGATTTTTGGTTTTTTGGTAATAGATTCTTCTAGAAGCTTTACGATAGAATGAAGCAAAGAATGAGAAGCATCTTTGGTGGCCTCATAACGCAATGCGGAGTCCAGGCAGATCGAGCCGCTGAGGATTTCGTCCCCTTCTTTTTTGTAGACAGGTTCATTTTCTCCGGTCAGGGAGCTCTCGTCAAAGGAGCCTTGGCCGGATACAATGAGTCCGTCTATAACGACTTTTTCTCCGGGTTTGAGTTCTATAAGGTCTCCGGTAACAATATTTTCGATACTTACAAGGCTTTTGATGCCCTCTTTGATCAAAGTGACTTCCGTCGGTGTGCTTCCCATGAGCGTATCAAGTGTATCGACAGCCTGCTTTTTGCTCAATACTTCCAAATATTTTCCGACCAAAACAAACGTAATAATCATCGCCACGGAATCAAAATAGACTTCCCCGGTCCGCGTTAGCATCGCGTAAATAGAATATATGTATGCAAAAAGCGCCCCCGAGGCAACCAGGGTGTCCATGTTGACCATTCTGTTTTTGTATCCGTAATAAGCCCCGCGAAAAAAAATCCATCCGCTGTAAAAAAGCACAGGTGTTGCCAAAATGAATTCGGCAAAATTGAGAATATCTTTAAACTCCTGCTTGATGCCTGTAGAATATCCGGCATACTGGGCTATGGCAATCCACATAATATTCATCGTGCTAAACACTCCCACCAGAATGCGCGAATAATACTCTTTGCGTGTTTTTATTGCACGTTCTTCTTGCAGTTTGGGGTCATAGGGATAGGCATTGTAGCCGATAGAGCGAATGGTTTGGATGATTTGCGAAAGTTTGATGATCTGAGGATCCCAGAGTATTTTGGCTTTGTTGTTGGTGTAGTTAATGTTTGCCTCAATAACACCTTCGGTTCTGTGCAGTACTTTTTCATTGAGCCACACACAGGCAGAACAGTGGATGCCTTCAATGATGAGGTTAATCTCCCTGATTCCGTCCTCATGGGTCGTGATATATTTGTTCGCAAAACCTTCTAAATCAAATTTTTCCACATCATTAGCTTGGTTTTTTGCAGGCTGAAGCACCGTATCCCCAAGTTTTTCGTAAAAGCTGTCAAGTCCTTCATTTTGAAGAAGATGATAAACTCCTTGGCATCCTTTGCAGCAAAAATGAAGTGTCTGCCCATGATGCTGTTCTGCTATCATCACCTCTTCATTAAATTTGAGATTGCAATGTGCGCATGCGATTTGTGCCAAGTATGGTCCTTAGAAAATATCAATGGGGCTTATTTTATCTAAATATGAGTAAAATCCCGCATGGAAATAGTATTATTATGGACTTTTATTCTAATCGGCTTAGAGCTTCTTGAAGCATTTTTGCAGCGCGCAAATACACTAGGAGGAGTACTCCAAAATCTCTACAGATATTATGAAAAAAGTATTTTTCTTTTTTTCTTGGCGCATCCGGGATTTTATTTTGTGCTATTTGTGGCGCTTTATAGCAATATACTCAATGCGGGCATGATTTCTATCATTGCTTTTAAGGTGTTTGATATTTTTTATAAAATTGAACTGATAAAACAGATTTTTATTCAAAAAAAAGTTTCAAAAGAAATGGCGGCAATGCTGGAGTGGAAAATACCTCTTTGGTTTTTCTTTATCGGAGCATCCGTCTATCCTCTTTTACTCTTTTACGCATTAAGTTGACTTTTTAGCTTAAAAGGATTATAATACTTTCACTACATACTTAGTGTTATCGTTTCACTAGAGTATATCTCCATTTATATCACAAACTCAAGAGGATCCATGAGCGACCAAAAAAAATCAAACACCACCACTAAAAAAAATAGAACGCACATACCGGTTGAAGGTTACAAAATAGAGGATCTTCAGCAAAAACCGCTTACAGAACTTATCACCATTGCCAAAGAGATTGAAGTTGAAAACCCCAATGAGTATCAACGCAAAGACCTTATTTTTGAAATTTTGAAATCACAGGTAAGCCAGGGCGGATTTATCCTGTTTACCGGCATTTTGGAAATTATGAATGACGGCTATGGATTTCTTCGTTCTATCGATGGAAACTTTGCAAACTCAAGCAACGATACGTATGTAAGCAGTACGCAAGTGAAGCGTTTTGCATTAAGAAACGGAGATATCGTCACAGGCCAGGTGCGTCCGCCTAAAGATCAAGAGAAGTATTATGCGCTTCTTAAAATAGAGGCGATTAACTATCTTGCGCCTGAAAAATCCAAACAAAGACCGCTTTTTGATAACCTCACCCCGCTTTATGCCAATGAAAAACTCAAACTCGAATATAACCCCATGAAACTCACGGGCCGCGTACTTGATCTTTTTACTCCTATAGGAAAAGGACAAAGAGCTTTGGTGGTAGCTCCGCCTCGTACGGGTAAAACGGAACTGCTCAAAGAACTGGCACACGGTATTACCTATAACAATCCTGATGCATCGCTTATGGTACTGCTTGTGGATGAAAGACCCGAAGAGGTGACTGATATGCAGCGTTCGGTTAAGGGAGAAGTATACAGTTCCACGTTTGATTTGCCTGCACAAAATCATGTTAGAACAGCAGAAATGGTGATAGAGAAAGCCAAAAGACGCGTAGAGATGGGCAAAGATGTTGTTATTTTGCTTGATTCCATTACAAGACTCGCCAGAGCCTACAATACAGTAACACCGAGTTCAGGGAAAGTGCTTTCGGGAGGGGTGGATGCCAATGCCCTGCATAAACCAAAACGATTCTTTGGTGCTGCAAGAAATATTGAAGAGGGGGGCAGTTTAACCATTATTGCCACCGCGCTTATCGATACAGGAAGCCGTATGGATGAGGTTATTTTTGAAGAGTTTAAAGGTACAGGAAACTCTGAAGTGGTTTTGAGCCGCTATGTTTCTGAAAGACGTATCTACCCGGCGATTGATGTCACAAAGTCCGGCACCAGAAAAGAGGAATTGCTCACAGATCCTGAAACATTGCAGAAAGTCTGGGCACTGAGAAATGCAATGCAGAACATGGAAGAGGTCGAAGGGTTAAAATTCCTTTTCTCTAAAATGCTGAAGACAAAATCTAACGAAGAATTTCTTTCTATGATGAATGAGGGCGCTTAATTTTTAAGCAGTTTTATTCTGAGGCACTAGCCGAAGCTTTAGTGAGATGAATTGGAGTGCGGCTTTGCTGCACTCCAA
>KB223763.1_pt111 | contig 101556 bp, 99 predicted proteins | sample 524768 | NCBI WGS metagenome assembly AMQJ01 (sample SAMN00998488, study PRJNA167727) | sediment metagenome | isolation source: subsurface aquifer sediment | place: USA: Rifle, Colorado | collected Aug-2009
CGCGCAATGTGTGTCAAAGAGTACTTCTTCTGATTGTATTGATTTTTCTTTTTTAGAAAATTCAGTTTTTTTCTTTTCTTCTTTTTGCGGTTTTTTGCCATAGTCGCTATAAAGATACTCGGCTAATTCGTTTACCTCGCTCTCTGTCATGACACCCTTGAGTGATGGCATAAGGCCAAACTTTTTAATGGCTTTTTCTCCGTAGAGTGATTTTCTTTTATCGGGTTCGTTGATGTAATCTTTGATAAATTCGACAAACGCCTCTTTTGTTTTGGTTTCGGCTTTTAACTTATCAATCACATCCTTGGCATACGGCGCACCATATACATTTGTAACTTTGCCGCCGGCTTCATTTACACCCAGTATGGTAGCATGACAATCTGCGCAATGTGTGTCAAAGAGTACTGCTTCTGATTGAGAAAACAGCACAGATGTAGTCAACAATGTATAAAGTGTGATATTTTTCATTCTCATTCGGAACATCCTTTTTTTGTTTTATTTATAAAAATTATAACACATAATGATACTAAAAAGCAGATAAAAATCTTGAAGATAAGCTAAAATCGGCAAAAGGCAGTAAAAAATCAGGCCGGGCTCTCAAAATAGTCTTATAGATATTTTAGTGTATGGCTATTCTTTATGCCAAAAAGCTCATTTCATCCTAAGGATAAATTTAACATGGTAAAATACATTTATATTATATTGAAGGATATTCATGGCAGTTAAATGTGCATTTTTATTTCCGGGACAAGGGTCTCAAGCTATTGGAATGGGAGAGGATTTTTTCAACAATTCTGATGTGGCCAAAGAGATGGTTGCAAAAGCAAGTGAGCGAACCGGAATCGATTTTGAAACACTACTTTTTAAAGAAAATGACAAATTGGGCCAAACAGAGTTTACGCAGCCTGCTATTTTGCTTGTGAGTGCAATTGCTCATAAACTTTTTACCGATGCGGTAGACAGTAAGCCTGTATTGGCATTAGGGCACTCGTTGGGTGAATTTTCTGCGTTGGTAGCCGTAGGCGCATTGGATGCAATAGATGCAGTGGAGTTGGTGAATCTCAGAGGAAAACTTATGGCTGAGGCATGTGCCAAACAAGAAGTTGGCATGTTGGTTTCTTTGGGACTGGATGATGAAACTGTAGAGAAAATTTGTCAAGAACAAAGAGATGCAGGGTTTCAGGTGTGGCCGGTGAACTATAATGCAGACGGTCAAATCGTGATTGCCGGAATCAAAAAAGATCTAGAAGCATTGGTGCCTATCCTGAAGGAAGCCAATGCCAAAAGGGCGATGCTTTTGGATATGTCTGTGGCATCACATTGTCCTTTGCTTGAAAGCGCATCGGCACCCCTTGGAGCGAAACTCAAAGAGATGCTAAAAGAGACTTTTACTGCTCCTGTGGTTTCAAATGTAACCGCACAAAAATATGCAAGTAAAGCAGAGGCACTGGCTCTTCTTCCTAAGCAACTGGTCGAACCTGTGAAATACAAACAATCTATTGCCAGCATAGATGATGAAGTAGACTGCTATATAGAGTTTGGACACGGAGCCGTTTTAAAAGGTCTAAATAAAAAAGCAACCAATAAACCTCATTTTAACGTTTCGGACATGGCTTCATTAAAAGCAACGATTGAAGCAATCAGAGAGCTTTAATGGGAAAGATAGCCATTATGGGCGCAATGCCCGAAGAGATAGAGCCGCTTTTGACTAAACTCAGTAATGTCAAGGAGAGTATTTATGCCGCAAATGCGTATTACGAAGGATTCTATGGCGATAAAGAAGTGGTGGTGGCCTATTCAAAAATAGGAAAGGTGTTTGCTGCTTTAACTGCAACGATACTGATAGAAAAATTTGATTGTGAAAAATTGCTTTTTTCAGGTGTTGCCGGGGCAATTAGTGATGATTTGAAAATCGGAGATTTAATTATTGCAGACGGACTGTGTCAGCATGATCTGGATATCACGGCATTTGGGCATCCTTTTGGTTATGTGCCTGAAGGGGATGTGTGTATTGCTACGGATATAACGTTGCGAAATATTGCCAAAGCGGTTGCCAAAGAAAAAGGGCTGATCCTTAAAGAGGGTGTAATTGCAACAGGAGATCAGTTTGTAGCAAACCCTGAACGTAAAGAGTGGGTAGGAGAAACTTTTAAGGCAGATGCTCTAGAGATGGAGGGTGCAAGTGTTGCCGTAGTCTGTAATGCACTTAACGTACCTTTTTTTATTCTAAGAGCAATTAGCGACAGTGCGGATATGGATGCAGGATTTGATTTTGATACTTTTTTGGAGAGTTCTGCAAAAATAAGTGCCGATTTTATTTTAGAAATGGTGGGTCGGATTGAAATATAATCAAAAGAGCAAAAGCCTTATAGTGAGCAAAAAGCTTCTTAAACTCATAGGTAAAACTAATGCCCAGTTTAAACTCATAAATCATGAGGACAAGGTGTTGGTGGGATTGAGTGGAGGGAAAGATTCATTAGCTTTGGTGCATGCGCTTAAGCATATGCAGCATCATGCACCTTTTGATTTTGAGTTTGAAGCGTGTACGGTGAGGTACGGAATGCCTGATGAGCACTATACTTATCTGGAAGAACATTGCAAAGAGTATGGCATTAAACATACGGTATTTGATACAAATATTTTTGAGGTTTCCAAAGATACGATTCGCGAAAACAGTTCTTATTGCAGTTATTTTTCACGTATGAGACGAGGAGCGTTATATACTTTTGCTGAGCAGAATGGTTTTAATAAAGTGGCTCTGGGACATCATTTTGATGACACCGTAGAGAGTTTTTTTATGAATATGTTTTATAATGGCACAATGCGTGCTTTGGCACCGATTTATAAAACGGGCAGAGGATTTCATCTTGTTCGTCCTTTGATACAGGTTAGAGAGTCGCAGCTTAGGGCTTTTGCCGATGAGAATGATTTGCAGACGATAGGTGACGAGGCATGTCCTGCGATGCTGAAAAATGTCAAAATGCCTTATGCCAGAGCCCAGACCAAAGAGTGGCTTTCAGGAATGGAAAAAGAAAATAAAGAGCTTTTTAAGCGCATCCAAGCATCTTTTAAACATATCCACGATGAGACCTTCCTTGATCCGGAGCGCTGGGATAGGGATGATATTTTGGTGAGTAGTTAAGTGGTGGAGCGCGGGAATTTAACAGTAAAAAAAAGCGAACGCTTAGATAGGTTTTTGGCTGAAGCGTTGGATGTCAGCCGCAACCAGGTGGAGAAACTCATCAAAGAGGAGCTGGTCAGCGTCAACGGCAAGGTGATTGCCAGGACCAGTTTCAAGGTTGAAACGGGCGATGAAGTGGCATATGCATTCAGGGAAGCAGAAAAAAAGGAAGCCGTGACGGTGGATTTTGACGTGGAGGTATTGTATGAAGACGACTGCCTCCTGGTCATCAATAAACCCGCAGGTCTTGTCGTGCATCCTGCTCCTTCGGTCAAGGAGCCGACGCTGGTGGACTGGCTTATACAAAGAGGAATATCGCTCTCTACTATCAGCGGAGAGGAGCGTCACGGCATTGTCCACCGCATTGACAAGGAGACCACCGGGGCGCTTGTGATAGCCAAGACCAACGAAGCTCATGAAAAACTGAGTCTTCAACTCCAGGATAAAAGCATGGGAAGATATTATCTAGCATTGATAGACTATCCTTTGAAAGAAAATATTATCATAGATAAACCCATCGGCCGCAATCCTAGAAACAGATTAAAAATGGATGTTGTCTCAGGCGGGAAAAGTGCCAAAACAGCATTTATTAAACTTATCACTTCTCCTCATGATATAGAGCTTATCGCTGCCAAACTTTTTACCGGCAGAACCCATCAGATAAGAGTCCATTTGAACAGCCTAGGAAGACACATACTTGGAGATGATTTATACGGTTTTAAGAGCAAAAGAGATAAAATAACACGAGTTAATTTACATGCATATTTATTATATCTCACACATCCTATCAGTGGACAGAAAATGGAGTTTATTGCTCCTTTGTTTGAAGATATGCAACTCTTTCTGTCTAAAAATTTTGATCAAGGTGATATAGATGAAAAAATCAACCCTCTTGCTTTGGCTGCCCAGTTTATTGATATTTAGCGGGTGCGGCAGTGTTCAGGGATTGATGATTTACGAAAAAGATGCCTCTTTGAATACAATTACGCAAATCAAAGCGCTCCCTGCGATGAACACTGTCGGTTTTGAATGGCAAAAAATAGAAGATTCTCGCGTGCGCGGAATAAATATTTATAGAGGCACCCCTCAAAATAAAGAGCAAAGTTTTAAGCAAATCGGGAGCATCAGCAATCGGTATGCAACACACTTTGTAGATACGCAGGTATCTCCCAATACAGAGTATGTCTATACATTCACGACCTTTTCTTTAGGTAAAGAATCTGGGCACGGTAAAGTGCTTTATGTAAAAACACGCCCGACTTTTAGACCGGTTTCTTTCGTTAAGGCGTATAAGGTTGCATCAGATGCCGTAAAAGTACTATGGAAACCTCATGCAGATCCAAGGATCAATGCATACATTATCCAAAGATCGGTGGACGGAGGGGAATGGCAATATGTCGCTCTGGCCAAAGGACAATTGATGGCTGAGTATATTGATATATTTGTCAGAAGCAATCACACCTATCAATACCGTATCATTGCCAAAAGCTATGATGGAATTGAAGCTCAAACCAGTCAAACAACCAGTATTTCACTATAAGAAGAAAAGCATGCCACATTTAAAAGTAACCCCATTTGATACCTCATTAATAGAAGAAAAAATTGGCAAGGATGCTCTCCTTCGTTTTCACGCAACAGCGTTGCAGGGAAACGAAGAAATTTTAGGTGTGGAGTATAAGAATGAAGAATTTTTACTCCAGCTTAAGCCTGACGATAAAGCGTATCTGTTGAAATACGATAAAGTTACAAGGCCATTGAAGGTCAATCTTCTTAAAGAGGCGCTTGATTATGTATCCAAGCGACTAGATTTGGAGATTTTGAGTTCAAACATTGCTATGCATCATGCAAAACCCCCGCTTTCATCAGAATATTTTAAAAAAATAGAAGATTTTGAAAGCATTGTTTATCCTAAAGAAAAAATATCTGTAGAGGTAGGGTTTGGAAGCGGCCGTCATTTATTGTATCAGGCTAAGATGCATCCCGATACACTTTTTATCGGTATAGAGATTCATACGCCATCGGCACAACAAGTGCTAAAGCAGATAGAGTTGCAGGGATTGCATAATATTTGGGTTGTCAATTATGATGCCAGACTTTTTTTGGAGATGCTCCCCTCTAATGCTTGTGAGCAAATTTTTGTACATTTTCCTGTGCCTTGGGACAAAAAACCGCACAGAAGGGTGATCAGCAAAGGTTTTTTGGATGAATCCATGCGTGTACTTAGAAAAGGCGGACGGTTGGAGCTGCGTACAGACAGCGATAAGTATTTTTGGTATGCATTGGAAACTTTTTTTACAGCTTCTAAAATAGAAGTAGAGATAAGAAAAAATGAACGTCTTGAGGTGACAAGCAAATATGAGGCCAGATGGAGAAAGCAGGAAAAAGATATTTACGATGTCTATGTTAAATGTATGCAAGAAGATGAACCTAGAGTCCATCAGATCGATTTTGATTTCCATAAAACCGTATACACGCATGGTTTGGAAAGGCGTTTGATTGGAGATGCGATAGTGTTTGAAGACTATTTTATACATTTTGAACGCATCTACAAAATAGGAGAAGAGGGGCTTCTGATGAGATGTGCTTTTGGAAGTTTTGATAGGCCGGAGCACAAATATATCTTGGCGGATAGGAAAGGTTGCCGTTATTTTGTCTCTTGTCCCGTGAAGACAACGGTCAACCTTAAAGCACATCAAAAAATAGTGGAGTATTTAAATTATGTCTAACGTTATTAGTGCCTCACATCTTACTTTGGCCTACGATAAAGGCCAAAAAGAGATTATCAAAGATGCAAATTTCAACATTAAAAAGGGTGATTTTGTTTTCATTACCGGGCCAAGCGGTTCAGGAAAATCAACACTTTTAAAGGCGCTTTACGGACAGATCAAGCCCAGTGAAGGAAACCTTGTGGTGGGAGGGCTTGATCTTGCAGCTGCACGCCAAAGCAAATTGCAAGATTTGCGCACCCATATGGGGATTATTTTTCAAGATTATAAGCTTATTAACGAATGGACTGTAGCCAAAAATGTGGTTTTGCCTTTGATGATAGCAGGTTATTCTATGGATGTGCAGCATACGCAGGCCCAAAGACTTCTTAAGCATGTCAAGCTTTCCGAGCATGCGGACAAATATCCTATGGAGCTTAGCGGAGGAGAACAGCAGCGAGTCGGAGTGGCAAGAGCATTGTCCAAAAATCCGGTTGTGATATTGGCGGATGAACCTACGGGTAACCTTGATGATTATTCTTCCAATGTGATTTGGGATCTTATGGAGAATGCCTGCCAGCAGCTTGAAACAACCGTGTTGGTGGTTACCCATAAGATACCTTCTATTTTTTCTTTACCGTACAGACATTTTATTATAGAAAGCAAGGGTGTATATGAAGTTCATTAAAAACCATCTTATGTTTATTTTACCGCTTATGGCAATTCTTTTAGGGATAGAGTTTTTTCTTGTCTTTGACAGGACGACTGATTCGTATGAAAAGGGACTCAAAGAGGGGTATTCCATGCTGGTGGTTGCAAAAAAAACAATAACACTCGAAGAGCTCAAGCAACTCAATGCCCATATAGACAGCAGTGAAAATATAAAAAGAGAAAGTATTGTTTCCCAAATTGCCAAAGGCATCAATAAAAGCAGTGCCGAAGAGATATTGCAGGCATTGCCTTATTTTTATTCAGTTAGGTTAGATAGCTATGTAAGCACCTCGGATCTAGAAAAGATCAAAAAAGATCTTGAAAAAGATGAAAAAATTAAAAGTGTAGAAACCTTTGGAAGCAGTTATAGCTCCAGTTACAGACTTTTTTCTTTCATCAAGTTTACACTGAGAATATTTATTGTTTTTACGGGTGTTATCAGTTTGTTTTTAATTATCAAACAGATGGAGATTTGGAAGTATGCACACAAAGAACGTATGCAAATTATGGAAATTTTCGGGGCACCTCTAATGCTTCGAAGCGGGGTGCTTTTTAAGGTGGCCCTTTTGGATGCACTGATCGCGACCATAATGACAGGTGCACTCTTTTTGTATTTGAAGTTTCAGTGGGCAGGACAGAGCGGGATAGATATTATGGTACAAAATCAAGAGGCACTTTTCAGGATAACTGACATTGCCATTTTGTTGGCTACGGCGGTGGCGATTGTTATTTTTGCTGTTTATACGGTTGTGTTTTCTTCGGCAGGAGCGCAAGAGTGAAATGTTTTATGGTGTATGTTGTAACCGCTTTTGTATTGGCGTATGGTGCTTCAACTACAACAAAGATCAAAGATTCTGAAAAAAATTTAAATGCTGCGGTTTCTGCTAAAAAACAAGCAAGCAGGCAACTTGAAAAAATAGCACAGGATATCAAAAAAGCCGAACAAGAAAGTTTGTATCTTGAAAAAAAAATAGAAGAGCTTGGGCGCGAGAAAGAAGCAACAAATAAAGAGTATCAATCTCTCAAAAATGTTTTAAGCACCTCTGAGCAATCCTTTAAAAAAACAAATAGTGAATTAGAAGCGAAACATAAAGCTTTTATTGCTTTGCTTTCCGAGCAGTTTTCGGTTATCTTTGCAATGAGACAATTTCACACTCCGACGGAGCATTCGGTTATTGCGTACGAAGTATATGAGGTTTATAAAAAGTATAATGCAAAAGAGCTGGAAAAACTTAGAGCAGATATTTCATCGCTTAAAACCAAAAAACAAAATATTCTTGTCCAGCAGAATAAAACAAAAAAAGAATTGGAAAAAATTGTCCAAAAACGACAAGAGTTTGAACAAAAAAAGTTAGCAAAAAAGCGATTGCTTGAAAAATTGTCCAAAGACGAAAAAAATTATAACAAACAACTAGAACAAATAGAAGAGAAACAAAGTTCGCTTCGGGCAACATTGGCGAAACTCAATATTTTGCACACTCAAGAAGTAGAAGCTGCTCGCAAACGTGCTGCGGCAAGAAAAGAAGCTATTCGTCTTGAGACATTACGAAAAAAACGATTGCGGGAACAACAGGCATTGAAAGGATCGGATGCACAACAAACAAAACAAAAAGCAGACAACATAAGATCTTCAGAAGAAACACAAAGTACCCAAGTGAGAAATCTTAATGCTTCGTATCGCGCCTCCTCGGTCTACGCGTATAACGGCGGAAAAACAATCTCTCCGCTTTCGGGTGCCCGGGTTGTCAAAAAGTTTGGCACCTATGTGGATCCTATCTATAAGATAAAGATATTTAACGAATCCGTAACGCTTCAGGCGCCTTCTTCGGATGCAAAAGTGCAAAATGTTCTTAACGGAAAAGTAGTATTTGCCGGAGAAAGCAGCATGCTTGGAAAAGTGGTGGTTGTAGCGCATGGAGATAAAATGCATACTGTCTATGCCGGTCTTTCAAAGATTGCTCCCAATATTACAGTGGGACGCAAGGTAATCAAGGGGTATGTGCTAGGTAAAGTAAACAGCAAGTTGGTTTTTCAGGCGACAAAAAATTCAAAACATATTGATCCGTTAAAGCTAATCCAAATTTAGTTTAAACCCCCCCTAAACCTCTTTTGGATATAATCGCGAAAATAGAAGGGGTGCATCTGTGACGAAACGTGTATTGGTAAAATTTTCTGGTGAAGCATTAGCTGGTGAAGACGGGTATGGCATCGATACCAAAATCTTAAAATATATTGCAGGTGAAATTAAAGAACTTGTTGAGAATGGTGTGGAAGTCGGTATTGTTGTAGGCGGCGGAAATATTGTTCGAGGTGTAACCGCTGCAGCCGATGGCATCATCAAAAGAACATCCGGTGACTATATGGGAATGCTTGCTACGGTAATCAACGGAGTGGCGATACAAGAAGCTTTGGAGCATATAGGACTGGAAGCAAGACTTCAAACCGCCATAGATATGCAAGAGATAGGTGAAGCGTTTATTGTGCGCCGTGCCAGAAGACATTTGGAAAAAGGCCGCGTAGTGATATTTGCAGGGGGAACAGGAAATCCTTATTTTACTACCGATACGGCAGCTACACTCAGGGCTTCCGAGATAGAAGCCGAACTTCTTATCAAGGCAACCAAAGTTGATGGCGTGTACGATAAAGATCCAAATAAGTTTTCCGATGCAGTCAAGCTCAATACACTTACCTATGATCAGGCCATGAATGATCATATCAAGGTAATGGATGATACGGCAATTGCTTTGGCAAAAGACAATGGATTGCCTATTGTAGTATGCAACATGTTCGAAAAAGGCAATCTGCTTGCTATTATCAAAGGCGATATGAGTCTTTGTTCGATTGTTAAATAATCTAAGAAAAAAAGGATCACATAATGAGAACAGAACAACTTACAGCAAAAGCTCTGGAAAAAGTAGATTTTGATAAATATCTGTTGGCAAAAGCCGTAGGCAAAAGAGCTGAAGAGATTTCAAAAGGCGCAAAGCCCTGCATAGAAGTAACTTCTGTGATGAAATTTACCGATATTGCACTTCAAGAGATAGCAGAAGGTAAAATCACAGTCACTCTAGAGGGTTAATTATTTTGGACGTTTTTCTTTCTCGCGCGAAAGAGATAGAGACGATAGAGGAGGCGAAAGCCCTTTTATTTGAACAAATTCCTTCCCCTTCGACTACCACGATCAAAGCATTGGATCTTGCCCTGAATGCACATGAAGGCCAAAATCGTAAAAGCGGTCAGCCTTATATTGTGCATCCCATTTTAGTCGCAGCTATTACTGCGATGGTCAGCAATGATGAGACAATGGTGCAAGCAGCTTTGTTGCATGATGTGGTTGAAGATACCAATTATTGTGTTGAAGACTTGCAGCAAGAATTCAGTTTGGATGTTGTGCATATGGTGGAAGGCTTGACAAAAATTGTTGAAATTAGAGACGAAAAACTTATTCCTTCAGGCTCAGATGAGCGCTTGATCAATTCCGCACTTACTTTCCGCAAAATGCTCATTGCTTCTATTAAAGATATCCGTGTCTTGGTGATTAAACTTTGTGATAGATTGCACAATATGCTTACCCTTGATGCACTGAGGCCGGAAAAGCAAAGGCGTATTTCTGAAGAGACGTTAGTTGTATATGCACCTATCGCACACAGACTCGGTATTGCGCGTATGAAAAATTACTTGGAAGATTTGAGCTTTTATTATATCTATCCTGAAGATTACAAACTGATAGATGATTACATCAAATCCAATGCACAAAATTTGCATTTTAAGCTGAATGCTTTTATTCAAAAAGTTAAAAATGTACTCCAGAAAGATGGGTTTTTGCCTGATGAATTTGAGGTTATCGGCAGAGTAAAGCATTATTATTCTATCTATCTAAAGATGCATCGCAAAGGAGTAAGTATCGATGAGGTCTTGGATCTTTTAGCGATCCGCATTATTGTAAAAGAGCCTATCGAGTGTTACCGGGTGCTGGGGTTGCTGCATCTAAATTATACACCGCTTATTTCACGCTTTAAAGACTATATCGCTGTGCCAAAAGAAAATGGCTATAAGACGATACATACCACACTTTTTGATGAGGAGGGTATTGTTGAAGCGCAGATTCGTACTGCCAAAATGCATAAACTTGCCGAATTTGGCGTGGCAGCTCACTGGAAGTATAAAGAGGGCGCTGATAGAGTAAATTTGGAATGGCTTGAGAGTCTAAACTATCAAAGTGAATCGATTGAAGAGTTTTATGAACTTGCTAAAAGCGATCTTTTTTCAGAAGACATAACAGTCTTTTCGCCCAAGGGTGACTACTATACGCTGCCCAAGGGATCGGTGGCCTTGGATTTTGCCTATGCTATACATTCTCAAATCGGTCTTCATGCAAAAGAAGCATTGATCAATAAGCATCCCTCCTCTCTTTTGACGACGTTGAAAAATGGGGATATCGTTAAGATCATCGATGATACCAGACCCCATTTGCATTGTTCCTGGGTTGATACTGTTAAGACTTCCAAAGCGCAAGAAGGGATACGAACCCATTGTCGGGCCAGAATAAAAGAATCTGATACATTAAGCGCTTATAATATTTTAGCAACATTGTTTCATCAGGAGAACAAAACCGTCAACGAGATGATAGAAGCGCTGGGAATGAAAGATACATTGTATAAATTGCCCAATCAAATTGATTATTTCAAAGAGGCTATACGCAAAACAGCAGACTACATGGGGGCCCGTGAAGTGCGTTTTTGGGAACTTCTTAAAAAAGGATACAAAAAACCTGTCAAAAAAGAGATGGAGCATTTTATCTTTTTTACAAATAAAACTTTGGACGGTGTAGAGTTTGACTATTGCTGTCACCCGAAAATGGGCGATCAGATAGTTGCATTCTATAAAGACGGCAAAGCAATTGTTCATCATAAATTATGCAAAAAAGCGTATGAAAAAATTATCGCGCAAGAGCCTATGGTTTTTATAAAATGGCGTACATCAAAACTTTCACGCTATAGGTTAACGATTGGATTGCAAAACCAAAAAGGCGTCTTGGCGGATCTGCTGAGAAAACTTACAAAGCTGGATTTAAATGTTATTAGTATTGAATTGGGGATACAAAGCAGCGAAAGTGCAGAATATTGTCAGATAGAAGTTGAGAGTAGCGAATCTAAAAAAAGTATATTGTCTGAAAAGATTTCACAGAATTTCAAGCTTATAGAAATCATTAATTTAGACGATGCATATAACAACAAATAATATAAACAGGAAGGGCAATGGTAGCAAAAGCATTAGAAGAGATACGCAGAGGAACAGCAGAAATTATAGATATAGAGCGTATTGAAGTATTGGTTCGAAAATATTATGAAGATGGCACAACCTACACGGTTAAAGCGGGTTTTGATCCTACGGGAGCAGATTTGCATCTGGGACATACGGTATTGCTTCAAAAACTTAGAATATTTCAAAATCATGGAGCAAGAGTTCAATTGCTCATAGGCGATTTTACTGCAACCATTGGTGATCCCACGGGCAAAAGCGAAACGAGAAAAGTACTTGATAAAGAAACGATTATGGCAAATGCAAAGACCTATCAGGATCAGGTATTTAATGTGCTTGATCCTTCTAAAACCGATGTGGTATTTAACTCGAAATGGCTTGATACTCTGGGAGCCGGCGGACTCGTGGGGCTGGCAACACTGTTTAATGTGGCGAGAATGCTGGAGCGTGATGATTTTGAAAAGCGTTATAGGGGAGGACAAAGTATCTCTATCTCCGAATTTTTATACCCGCTTCTTCAGGGATACGATAGCGTAGAGCTTAAAAGCGATATCGAAATAGGAGGAACGGATCAAAAATTCAATCTTCTAATGGGAAGACATTTGCAGCGCGCCTATCACACAGGCAAAGAGCAAGCGGTTCTTATGATGCCGATTCTTGAAGGGCTTGACGGGGTGCACAAAATGAGCAAATCATTGGGCAACTACATTGGAATTGCCGAAGATCCTAAAGATATTTATGCCAAGACACTCTCTATATCGGATGAGCTAATGTGGCGCTACTATGAACTTTTGAGCGCAAAATCCCTTGCAGAAATTGTGCAGATGAAAGAGGATGTCGAAAAAGGTACGCTTCATCCTAAAGCAGTCAAAGAAGCATTGGCTTTGGAGCTGACCGAAAGATTTTATAACGCAGACGCAGCCCGGGAAGCCAAAGAAGCATTTGACAATGTGTTTAAGGCCAACATGTTGCCCGAAGATATCCCGGAAGTGGGGGTAGAAAATAATATTTGGATATGCAAAGCACTAGTGGATGCCGGCATAGAACCGTCAACGTCACAGGCAAGAAGAGATATTAAGCAAGGAGCTGTTAGAATAAACCAAGAAAAAATAAGCGACGATCAGCTTATATTGAGTACCGGCGAGTATATTCTGCAGGTAGGGAAAAGAAAATTTGCAAAAGTAAAGGTAGACTAATGGCATTTAAACCATTAAAAATAGGAAAATATACGATTGATATCCCCATTATTCAAGGCGGCATGGGAGTAGGCGTTTCTTGGGACCAGCTTGCCGGCTCTGTTTCAAAAGAAGGAGGACTCGGTGTTGTCAGCGCAATAGGTACAGGGGTTTATAAAAATAGAATATATGCTGATAAATTAGCCGCAGACGGCAGGCCCGTCGGTACGGCTAATTTTTATTCCTCCAAGGCATTGCATGCGATTTTTGAAAATGCAAGGAAAATTTGCGGCGACAAACCGTTGGCAGCCAATGTACTTTATGCAATCAATGATTACAAACAGGTAGTGATTGATTCTTGTAAAGCAGGTGCCAATATCATCATCACAGGAGCAGGGCTGCCTTTGACATTGCCGGAGTGTACCAAAGATTTTCCTGATGTTGCCTTGGTGCCTATTGTTTCAACGGCCAAAGCGCTGAAGATATTGTGCAAAAGATGGCAAAAGACACACAATCGTTTGCCTGATGCTGTTATCGTTGAGGGACCGTTAAGCGGCGGCCATCAGGGGTTTAAATATGACGAGTGTTTTTTGCCGGAAAATCAGCTTGAAGCGATTTTGCCGCCTGTTATAGAGGAGGCAAAAAACTGGGGTGATTTTCCTGTGATTGCTGCTGGGGGTATTTGGGACCATGACGATATTGTCAAAATGATGAAGCTGGGTGCCAGCGGTGTGCAGATGGGTACGCGTTTTATCGGTACGGTAGAGTGTGATGCGCATCAAAAATTTAAAGAGACTATCATCGCTGCATCACAAGAGGATATCCAATTGTTTAAATCTCCGGTGGGGTATCCTGCGCGGGGGGTAAAAACCAATCTTCACAAAATGATAGAAAAAAAAACAGCTCCCAAAATAGTCTGTATTTCCGACTGTGTAGCCCCATGTCATCATGGAGAGGAGGCCAAAGTGGTAGGATACTGCATTGCAGACAGACTGAGCGATGCGTATGATGGAGATATTGAAAAAGGACTCTTTTTTACCGGAACAAACGGCTATAAACTCAAGGAGATCATCACGGTCAAAGAGCTGATGCATAAATTGGTTGAGGGAGAAAACGACTAAAGTGAAGTTTTTAAAAATCTTTCTTCTCTTTATTGTGGGAACAAATCTGCTTGTCGGTTCGGTGAATAAACTGGAGGATATGGAGATACAAAAGGACGAACTTCGTCTGCATTTTAGCGGTTTGTTCAATAAAACCAATGTACACTATTTCTCACTGGAGAAACCTTATAGAAAGGTTTTTGATATTCGAAATGCACGTCTTTCTTCAAAGAATCTTCAAAAAAATCTCAAAGGCCCTCAAGGTGCAACCGTGAGGATTTCACAGTATCAAAAAGATATTGTGCGGCTTGTTATAGAGTGCAACAAGCCTTATGCATGCACCGCTTATCAGCCGATGCTTTCGAAAAAATCATACCATATTCCTTTGCCAAAAGCAGCTTTCGTGCCAATGCACGAAAAAACAGGTGCGGCATCTCAGAGGATAGTTCGCGAACAAAATAGTGTGCCTTCTCAAAAAGAAGAAAAAGGTTTTTTTGGTTCTATATTTGAAAAGAAAAACACATCCGGTTCTTCCAGTCATGAGGTTGTTGTGATCGATGCCGGACACGGGGGACACGATTCTGGCGCTGTGGGCGGAGGCAAAAAAGAGAAAGATTTGGTACTGCAGATATCCAAAAAACTGGCCAAAGAACTTCAAAAACACGGATATACAGTCTATCTGACCCGGACCACCGACCGATTCTTAAAGCTTCCGGAGCGAACAAAAATAGCTGATATCAAAAATGCAAAAGTGTTTGTTTCGATCCATGCCAATGCAGCGCCCAATGAGAAATCCAAAAACAGACTGCATGGGGTTGAAACCTTTTTTCTGCAAAATACCAGAGACGAAAGGTCGCAGCGTGTTGCCGCAAGAGAAAATGAAGCCGTTTTGAAAGGTACGGATAATCTAAGTAAAAATGTTATTGTTGATTCTGTGCTTTCGGGACCAAAAATCGTTCAATCGCATAAACTTGCCATAGATGTCCAAGCCAAGATGCTCCAAAATCTCCGAAGCCGTTTTGGGGGAGTGAAAGACGGGGGAGTGAGAAGTGCGCCGTTTTGGGTTCTTGTGGGAGCAAGCAGGCCTTCGATACTTGTAGAGGTCGGGTATATCTCTCATCCCTCAGAGCGCAAACAGCTCTTTACACCGCGCTATCAGGATCTTATCGCAAAAGGTATCGCAGAAGGGATCGACCGGTATCTATATAACCGCAAAAGAGAGATCGACCTTTAGCATTAAACTAAACCCGTAGAAATCTCATTTTCCCCATTTTTTCTTTTAGTTTTAGGATATTCAGATTTGTCACCGCCTGTCGCCCCATATCACTATAGATTTGCTATAAACTTAGCTTAATTTTATTTGTACTATAGTGAGAATGTAAAAACACCAAAGGGGGACAAAATGAAAAAAGATCCGAATGTAACAAAATGGCTAAAGGTGATCATAGGAAAGGGTATGTTGATCGGATGTATGGCACTGATGGCACAGACGACTGCCTCGGCGGCGGTTTTGAAGCCTGCATTGTTGGCGAAAGCAGCACCCGATGAGTGTTTTAACGGGGTTGGTGAAACGTATGTACCGTTAAACCCCAATGGTCCGACATATGAACAGGATGTCCAAAACTGTATAAATGGTGGCTATCAGCCCAAAGTCAATCAGGCCTATGTGTGGGGACTTGCCAATACCGAGGCGTATGTGTGGTTTGGTACCGCGCCCAATACGCTGTGTTTGGTAAACGGCACCTATCATCAGCAGTCAGAGCCGACGCTGAATGACTCATGGGTATGCGAACTCAGTGAAAGCCAATATCCTGTCTATATGGCAAATATTACAGGACAAAGTTCTTATTTAGTGTTGGGAGCAATGGGGCTGGGTGACTGGCGTGTGCCTAAGATCTATCGATACAACAAAGCAACAGGTGCCAACGAAGATATTACGCCTACTCTCCAACAAGATCCCAGCGGAAGAATCTTGTCCACCTTAGGAATACGATCTGCCGGGACACATAACGGTGTGGTATTTTTTGCCGGGCCAGGATTTGGAGGCGGAGGTTTGAGCGTCAATATGTTTGCCTTTAAGGATGATGCAAACCATACCTATTTGGGTTCGCATTCATTTGCCGAGTATAGCAATATCAGAAAGTGGATCGTAGTAGGCGATGAGCTGTATACGGCCGTGGGTGATCAAAACGATACGGGAAGAGTGCTGAAATGGGAAGGCGATGCAACGGATCCTTTTCATTTTGCAGAAGTCGGGAGACTGCCTGGTTCGGGCGCGGAGCTGGCGTACCATGAAGGCAGACTGTTTGTGACAAGCTGGCCAGGTTCCGAGCTGCCCGGGGGTTCTTCGGTAGCGGGAGTCTATATGAGCCCGGTTGTCGGTGAGGGTTTGCCTGCATCAGAGGAGATGTGGACAGAAGTATGGAAAGCCTCAGACTATGAACCTGATCCCGTAGTGGCAGCAACATACGGAGGCGGGGCGATCGCGTCATTTGATGGACAGCTCTACTGGGGGACCATGCATGTACCGATGGTAGCAACAATGGCCGCAGTGAACGTCTATGACATCAATACAAGCGATGAAGAAGCTATGACGGATACGATGCTGGGAACACACCGGGCGATATCTATCTTCCGTGCCGGCAATATTGACGAAGACGGCAATGCAACTGTTGAACTGCTGTACGGAGAAACGATGTTGCCCCGATATATTCCAGGCCAAGGATTTGTTGATGTACCCAATAATATGGGAACTGCACCGCTCTGGGGAGAATCCGGCTTTGGCAACACGTTTAACAACTATACGTGGACAATGGAAGTTTTCAAAGAGAGGCTCTATATCGGAACGATGGACTGGAGCTACTTGATGACTGAAATGCTTGGAGATATGAATTTATCATCAGAACTGAGCTTTTTGCTGTCGTATGAGGTCAATAACGGTGCCGATTTGTGGAGGATAGACGGCAGTACAAAGAAGGCGGTTGCAGAAGATGTAACCGGAGTCGGAAACTATGGAAGCTATGGAATCCGAACGATGGTAAGCGATGCGGATCATTTTTACCTGGGTATGGCCAACCCGATGAACCTGATGACGGATGTAACCGACAATAAACCCGAAGGCGGTTGGGAGCTGATCCAAATGGATGAGAAAGTAAGCACAGGCGGCGGCGGTGGATGTACCTATAATCCAAACGTTGACAAGTTTGATATGATGTTCTTTGTCTTATTGGCGCTTTCAGTACTCTATCCATGGAGACGCAAACTGATCAGATAAGATGCTCATGCGATCACTACACGTACAATACGGAGCAGCACTCATGGCTGCTCCTGTGTTTTGTTTTGGTTATCTACTTGTTTTGAAAGAAAAGCCTGTTGATGTATTTTGGCTTTTCTTTGATATGAAATCTCTTTTTTCCCTTGTCTTTTTTTATCCCGTCGTAGAGGAGCTTGTTTTTAGAGGCATCACCCAAGAATATCTGCATGAAAAAACAAAACAGCTTCCCTCTTTTTTTATTTTTTCGATTGCCAATATTTTAACTTCTGTGCTTTTTGTGTTGATGCATATGATACATCATGCCCCTTTCTTTGCATTGTTGACCTTTGTGCCCTCTTTGCTGTTTGGTTATTTTAAGGATCGATACAACCATATAGTATGCAGTATTTTTTTGCATATGTTTTATAATTTATGTTATTTTTCACTTATCGTGTAAGGTATATCGGTTAAATTGGCATAATAATAAACAAGCAAGAGTACCTAAAATAAATAATTTTTTGTTTCTTGGATATTAAATTGTTTTGCAGATAAGCGAAGGCTAAGCCTTCGCTTTAAAATTATTTGTAGTTTTTGATCGCTTTTGCAAGAATAGCTTCTGCTTCTGCTTTGTCTTTGAAGCCGGCTACTTTTACCCATTTGTTTGGCTCAAGCATTTTATATGTTTCAAAGAAATTTTTGATGCGGTTAAGTGTATGTTTTGGCACATCTGCAAGATCATTAATGTTGGCATAGGTAGGATCGATCTTTGTTGTAGGAACGGCTAGCAATTTTTCATCACCGCCGCTTTCGTCTTCAGTCATAAGTACGCCCACAAGTCTGCATTTGATGACTGCGCCGGCTTGAAGCGGATAATCACAAAGTACCAATATGTCTGCCGGATCACCATCATCTGAAAGCGTATTAGGTACGAAACCGTAATTTGCCGGATAGTGCATTGCGGAGTAAAGGATTCTATCAACCTCTACGGCTCCGGAATCTTTGTCGATTTCATATTTGATATTTGAGTTAAGCGGCACTTCGATGATTGCTTTGACTGCATTGGGGTTCTCGCCATGACCGATTTTTGAAATATCCATATTTTGTTTCTCCGTAGTAAATTTTTAGAATATTAACATAAATATGATAAATACCTCGTCAAGAAATGGCACAATACTGCCAAAGGTAAAAGAAATAATTAAAACTTTTGATTAAATCGTAAAGTTTGGGTTCGCAATAATAAAAAATCCATTATTTGTTAGGCGTTGACCTCTGATTGTTTAAAAAAATCTATTGTAAATACCGCTTTTTGAACCAAAGATAATACGCTGCAGTCAGTACAAATCCGCATCCCAAAGTCACTGTTATGATTTCAAGAGAGAGTCCCCATTTAGCGCTGTATCCTATAAAAAGCGCAGTAAGTACGTTCGAGAGCATGAAAAACATATCATTATAAGAGATGATGCGCCCCAAAAAAGGTTTTTCTGTTTCTTCTTGAATGAGAAGATAGGTATAAGACCAAAGTGTAGTTGTAAAAAAACCTGTAACAAACATGCCTGCAAGACTAAGATAAAAGTGAAATTCAAACAATGCCCAAAGCATAATGCCTAAACTTTGCAAGATAAAAAAATAGTGTAGAGTGTCTTTGCTGATCCATTTTCCGATAAAAAAAGGCCCTACGATAAGTGCCGCGGCTCTTGTGGCATTGATCCATCCTATAGCAAGAGGAACTGCAATAATCTCTTTGTATCTTAGATCGGCCAGCAGTGTTACAAGCGCATCAAAGCTTGTCAGTCCTAAAGAGGCATGGAGAAAGATGAGATGAAGAATTTTTTTTTGGGTGATCAGATAGTAAAACCCTTTTTTGAACATAGTCCAATTTGAATCAAAGTGTACGATTTTTATTAAAGACAATTTGAGTCCAGAAAGCAGAAAGATAGCAAAAAGATAGAGTGTGGCGTCTATTAAAAAAGCTGTGTCGTGCCCCATAAGGTGTGTTGTCAATCCCCCTACAGCCATACCCGAAGCATAACAGAAAGACCAGATGATAGAATGGATTTCATTGGTATTTTTAAGCATTTTGCCTTCAAGAATTTTGGAAAAAAGAGTCATCTCGGCAGAAAAAAGCATGGAGGCTGCGGCAGAACGTGTAAAGATCAGCAGCATTAAAATCCAGACATACTCCAGCGAGTTAATGGCCATAAAACAAAGTGTCATAACTATCTCTACAATCAAAAGCAGGAACATGAGTTTCTTAAAGTCTATCCTGTCAATTATAATGCCGGTAAGTGGAGCCAAAATAACTGCAGGAAGCATGCTCGCTGCTGCAGTTATGGCAATAGTGATCTCATCTGCACCAAATCCGACAAGCATAGAAAAGATGGCAACCTGTGAAAACCAGGTACCAAAATAGGAGATCAACTGGATAAAAGAGAGTCTCCCGACAACGGGATGCTTAAGTGTCTTTAAGTAATTCATGTATTAGGAAAAATTGGGTTCATCGTGAAAACCGTAAGAAATCTTTTTTTTATCAAGTGCGCGGATATACATTTCAAATGCTTCTTTTGCTAATGCATCGTCGTAGGATGCTATAGAGATGCAAACACGCGGACCATCACTGTAAAGTTTGGGCAAAGAAGAAAGCTCTACGCCTTTTGGCATTTTTTCCATCACCTCAATCAGTTCGTTTTCTCTGCAGAGTGCAGTGAGTGTGTAGCGATAATAGGTTTGTTTCTTGGGAAGAAATTTTATGAGTATTTCTTCTGCCATGGGATGGCTCATTTGCGGAAAACCAGGCATAAAGAAATACCGGTCATCCAATGAAAAGCCGGGCATTTTATTGATGGGATTATCAAGAAGTTTTGCACCCCTTGGAAGTTCTGCCATACGGATAGGATAGGGGTAGGCTTTGTCCCCCAATGTGGTCTCTATGATCTTCTTGGCTTCTTCATGGACTAAAATCGAGCCGTCTCTCAATGCGGCAGCGGCACATTTTCTTGTATGGTCATCCGGAGTTGAACCGATGCCTCCAAAACTAAAAAGAACGCTATGGGGCTGAGATGCTATAAATTTAATGGTTTGCGTGATCAATACAGGATCATCTTCGATAACAAAAGAGCCGGAGAGTTTTTCTCCCCTTTTGGCCAACGCATTTGCCATAAAATCAAAATGTTTGTCCGCTCTTCTTTGATTGAGTATCTCTGTGCCTATAATAAGAACAAAAAAACGAGGACGGTTCACCGTTTACTCTTCAATGTAGTTTTTCAGTTTTCTGCCCACTTTGGGGTGTTTGAGTTTCTTGATCGCAGAAGATTCGATTTGACGAACTCTTTCGCGTGTAACATTGAGTTCTTTGCCGATCTCTTCAAGCGTTCTGTCACTCTCGTCTTCAAGCAGTCCAAAGCGCATGCGTATGACAGCTTTTTCTCTTTCGTTGAGTTGGTCAAGCACATCATCGATTTGGGAGTTAAGGTCATCTTTGAGTACAACATCGGTTGGGCTGAGTGTTGTTTTGTCTTCGATAAAGTCGCCAAATCTGCCATCATCTTCGTCTCCCACCGGCGTTTCGAGGCTCACAGGTTCTTTGGTGATCTTGATGACATTTTTGACTTTATCTACGGAGAGCCCCACCTCTTTAGCGATCGTATCAAGATCAGGCTCTTTTCCTGTTTCTTGAAGGTATTTACGGATGATTTTATTGATGCGGTTGATAGTTTCTATCATATGGATAGGGATACGGATCGTTCGCGCTTGATCTGCAATGGCACGGCTGATTGCTTGACGGATCCACCATGTGGCATAGGTTGAAAATTTGTAACCTTTTTCATATTCAAATTTATCTACGGCTTTCATCAATCCGATATTGCCTTCTTGAATAAGATCAAGAAACGGAAGTCCGCGGTTGGTATAGCGTTTGGCGATAGAAACAACCAATCGAAGATTTGATTTTGCCATACGCGTTTTGGCTTTTTCGCTGATGGCTTTGCCTTGGCGGATTTGATTGAGAATCTCCTGAAGCTTTTCTTCGCTCAAATCAAATCCGCCCTTGCTTGCTTCTCTGGTTTCGAACAGTTTTTTGATTTCGACATACGTACTCACCATAGTAGTTTCAGGCACAGCATTGATAATGTCGTCTTTGTCCATATTGATGATATTGTTTAAGATTTTTTGATGGTTTTTTTTAAGTGTATCATTAAAAAGCGGAAGTTTGTATTCCAATCGTTTAAGCTCTTTATCGAAACTGTCATCAGATTTGAGTGCTGTTTCCATCGCCTTGACAAGCTCATTGATAAGTTTGCTTGTAGGCCCAAGGTTAAGCAGCGCTGACTTGAGTTGTTCTTTTTTGAATGCCACCTTAAGACGTTCATGCAGAATGATGTCTTCATCCGTTTGGGATTGCAGTACTTTAAAAAGTTCATCACGCGATTTCATCCACTCTTTTTTGGCTTTTTCGAGTTGTTTAAAGCTGTCTACGACCTGCATGACTCTTTTGTCGTTTTTGGGTACGCCTTCTTCTCTTTCTTCTGCTTCCGTATCTTCATCGTCGCTGTCGTCTTCATCATTATCCGAATCGCCTTTTTCATCTTCAAAACTCTTAAAAAGCTCTTTTACCCGTCTTTCACGATTTAAAAGTGGTTCTTTATAGTTTAAAATATATTGGATGAGATAGGGAACCGAACAGATTGCATCGATAATGATTTCTTCTCCTTCTTCAATACGTATACTTAAATCGATCTCTTCATCTTTTGTAAGCAGAGGGATTTTGCCCATTTCGCGCAAGTACATTCTTACAGGGCTGTCTGAACGGCTCCATTCGAGAAGTTCTTTTTCTTTATGGAGATCAAATTCATCTTCGGCATCAGACTGTGAAAGCTTTTTTCTGTCGTCTATTTTTTTTTGCGCCTCTTTGGAGGTAATATATTTGGCATGTTCTGAGGCAGAAATAATTTCTACTTTTGTATCGGCTGCAAGTTTTTGAATTTTTTTTGCCTGAGCGAGTGTGATTTGTTTGCCGAATTCTTTTGCAATGTTTTCAAGAGTGATGACATCGCCTTTTTTCTTGGAACTAAATAGTGTTTCTACGTTTTTTATACCGTCTTTTACTGACATGGAGATCCTTGATTGGGTGAGGTTATATTTAAGTTAAGAATAATTTAAGGTGGATTATACCCAAATTTAATTAAAAAGTGAGTTAAATTTGATAAATTTTATTTTTTCGGCTATAATCGCAAAAATTTTTACTCTTTCTTCCGGGGAAACAGAGTTGTTTTGTGTTTCGGCGTGAAAGCAAAGCTTTGGCAGACAATAAACAATTAAGCAATTTTGTCTGTTCTTGTTGAAAGAGAAAACGAAATGCTCCTGAATAAAATTAGAAAAAAAGGAATAGTTTTGCAAGGTAAAGTTTGGAAATTTGGTGATAATATCGATACAGATCTTATTATCGCGGCAAGATATCTCAACACAAGCGAGCCAAGCGAATTGGCAAAACATGTTATGGAAGATGCAGATCCTGAGTTTGTTTCCAAGATGAAAGAGGGAGATATCATTGTTGCGGGAGAAAATTTTGGTTGCGGCTCAAGCCGAGAACATGCGCCTATTGCGCTGAAGGCAGCAGGAGTTAATGCCGTCATTGCGCCTACATTTGCACGTATTTTTTATAGAAATGCGTTCAATATGGGGCTTCCTATCTTTGAGCTTAAAGAAGCCGAAGAGATCAATGAAGGAGATGTGGTGAGAATCGATATGAATGCGGGGGAAGTCATCAATGTTACACAGGCAAAAACATATAAATTTTCTTCCATTCCTGATTTTATGCAAGAACTTGTCAATGCAGGCGGATTGATAGAATTTGCCAAAGAAGAGATTAGAAAAGCAAAGGCGTAATAAATGAAAAGTTATAAAATAGGTATCATTAAAGGCGATGGAATAGGCCCTGAAATTGTGGACGAAGCGATCAAAGTGCTTGATGCTGTGTCGGTTGCACAAGGGTTTAATCTTAAGTATGAAGAGATGTTGCTCGGCGGTGCGGCGATAGATGAGGCAGGCGTACCTCTTCCTGATGAGACGATTCAGGGGGTCAAGAAGTGTGATGCTGTGCTTTTTGGTGCAATCGGCGGACCTAAATGGGACAAACTTGAAAGACATCTTCGTCCGGAAACAGGTCTTTTGGGGCTTCGTAAAGAGATGGGAACCTTTGCAAATCTTCGTCCGGCAATTGTTTATGATGAATTGGTCAATGCTTCAAGTTTGAAACCCTCTGTGATCAAAGGGGTGGATATTATGGTTGTGCGTGAACTTACCGGCGGTATCTACTTTGGCCAGCCAAGAGAGCTTCATGAAAATGAAGCTTTCAATACGATGCGGTATACGAGAGAAGAGGTAAAGCGCATCGCAATTGTAGCATTTGACATAGCTATGAAACGCAATAAACGTATTTGTTCGGTAGATAAAGCCAACGTGCTTGAAGTGAGCCAGTTTTGGAGAGAGATCGTTGAAGAGGTAGCTAAAGATTATCCTGAAGTGGAGCTTTCTCATATGTATGTAGATAATGCGGCTATGCAGCTTATTCGTGACCCAAAACAGTTTGACGTTATCTTGACAGGAAATATTTTTGGTGACATTCTTTCGGATGCAGCGAGTATGCTAAGCGGTTCCATCGGTCTTTTGCCTAGCGCAAGTATAGGCAAAGGAGTAGGGCTTTTTGAACCGATTCATGGTTCTGCGCCGGATATCGCCGGACAGGGGATTGCCAATCCGCTTGCGACCATCTCCAGTGCAAGCATGATGCTTCGTTATGCGCTCAATGAAAGCAAGGCGGCCGATAAGATCGATGAAGCGATCAAGAAAGCATTGAGCGAAGGATACAGAACGGCTGACATCGGAGATTATGATGCCAAAGAGATCTGCACTTGCAGTGAAATGGGCGACATCATAGCTGATTATGCCTCAAGATAGCATTTCTTGCTAAGGTGCGTTCTGTAACGGCCCGCTAAAAGGGTCCAATGCCGGGGTTCTTTGTCAAGAAGCCCGGCCGGCCGGTTATCATTTATGACCATGGCTAGAGAATGATAAAGGGGTCATCTATGCCCACTACCACATCTTTTTCAAATTTCTTCTCTCAAACCTCTTCTGATACACTCCGGCATATACAAACGGCCACTCAATATTTAATGCACAACTGTCATGCTAAATGCTATATTGTCGGCGGTGCTGTACGCGACAGACTGCTTGGGCGTGATTGTCAAGATTATGATATTGAATGTTTTAATATCTCCATAGAAGAGTTTGAAAAAGCAATGATAAATTTGGGGGCAGAAGGCGTAGGCAAAAACTTTTTTGTTTATAAATTTCACAATCTGGATATCTCTTTGCCTCGAAAAGAGACGAAATCGGGCAAAGGACATAAAGGCTTTCGTGTTGTGTTGGCCAGCGGCGAGAGAGAAGCATCGAGACGAAGAGATTTTACCATTAATGCATTGATGTATGATATTGAAAAGGAGCAGATCCTTGATTTTTGGAACGGACTGGAAGACTTGCGGCAAAAACATCTTAAAGTGGTTGATGAAAAAAGCTTTGCTGAAGACAGCTTGAGGGTGCTGCGTGCAATGCAGTTTGCGGCACGTCTTGGCTTTAAGGTAGAAAAAAAAAGTTGCAATTTGTGCCAAAATATTTCGCTGGAGGATCTTCCCAAAGAGCGTATCTTTTTGGAATTTGAAAAAATGTTTAAAGGCACCTATCTGCATTACGGGCTTTACTACTTGTTTGCGCTGGGGATTGCGAAAAAACTTTTTAACGAAAAGATAGATCAAAAAACGTTTATATCGTGGAGCAAAGAACTGCAAAATGGGCAAAAGTATTTTCAAGAGGCGCTGCGACCCTATTATTTTCTTTTTATTGCTAGAAAATATCTCAAAACTGACATAGAGCACGTATTAAAACTATTGGGCGTTCCTAAATGTTATTACAAAAAAGTAAGCCGGCTTCCACTTTTGCCTTCTGCGGTAGATGTTGGATTTGTATTGCGTATGGCCCTAAAAGAAGGAATTATCCAGTATTTGGGAAATTATGATCCTCGCGTGGTTTCTTTGGCTCGGGCACTTGGCGTTTGGGAAAAACCATTTAAGCCTGCGACAACAGCAAAACTATTGCTAGATGAGGGTTTTCTGGGTAAGGAGTTGGGAGAGGAGTTAGCCAAAAGAATAGAAAAAGAGATTGCTTTTTACACCAAAAAGGGAGTATAATTTTTAAGAGTATTTTAAGATTTCAAAAATAAAAAGCAGGATAGGAATATGGATAAAAGAATATTATTGGATATTGCCCTAGAGGCTATCGAAGAAGAATTTGCAGGCAGACAACAACAAATAGACAAAAACAAATGGATTGCACAGTATCCTTGGCTTCAAGAATATGGAGCGGTTTTTGTCACACTTAATGAAAATCATAGGCTTAGAGGATGCATTGGCTCGATCATAGCTCATCGGCCTTTGATAGAGGACGTCATTTATAATGCCAAAGCCGCAGCATTCAGTGATCCGAGATTTTTGCCTCTGGGTGTAGAGGAGTTTGATAAAATAGAATTGGAAATCTCTCTTCTTACTTCTCCCAAAGAAGTTTCTTACGCCGACAAAAAATCTTTGCGCCAAATTATCCGCCCCAAAACAGACGGAGTTATTTTAAAGCAAGGAAATTATCAGGCGACCTATTTGCCGTCTGTATGGGAGCAGTTGCCTCATTTTGATGATTTTTTTGGTTCTCTTTGCCAAAAAGCAGGTTTGTCGGGGAATTGTCTTGATGCACATCCCGTTATTTACCGATATCAGGCAGAAAAAATAACAAGAGATCTTTAAGGGCAAGCGGATATATATTTAATTTGATGGAGATTGATATTGGCTACAAAGCGAGGACGCCGCAAGATAAACTCTAAACGAGATGACCTTAGAGAAAAGTTGGTATAATGGCGCAATTTTAAATACAAGAGTGCAGAATGGAAAAAAAAGCCAGGGTTTTGATCGATTGCCGCGATGAAAAAGGACTTGTTTACAAGATAAGCAAAGTTTTTTATGATCGAAATCTCAATATAGACAACAACCAAGAGTTTGTTGACAAAGAGATAGAAAAATTTTTTATGCGTTCGGTTGTGAGCGGAATGTTTGATGTGCAAGAGTTGAGTGCCGCGTTAAAAGAGGCTATTCCTAATGATGCGAATGTAAGGGTGATAGAGCCCAAACCAAAAAAAATTATACTGATGGTTACCAAAGAATCTCATGCGCTTGGGGATATTCTCATTAAGTATGCCGACGGGGAGCTGGATGCGGAAATAGAGTGTGTGATTTCAAACCACGATATCCTCGAAGAGCTGGTGAGAAGATTTGATATTCCTTTTTTCCATGTGCCTGCAGAGGGACTTGAAAGAGAAGAGCATGAAAGACATGTGATGAAGCTGGTGAATGAATTTGAATTTGACTATATCGTTCTTGCAAAATATATGAGAATCCTAACCCCTTTATTTGTGGAGGCATATGGGCAAAAAATCATTAATATTCACCACTCTTTTTTGCCCGCATTTATCGGCGCCAATCCCTATAAACAAGCATTTGAAAGAGGTGTGAAGATTATTGGCGCGACAGCGCATTATGTGACAAATGATCTGGATGAAGGCCCCATTATCGCCCAAGACGTGATTGCTGTAAGTCACCGGTTTGAATGGAGGGATATGCAGCGTGCAGGGCGCGATGTGGAGAAAATCGTTCTTTCGCGTGCGCTCTCTTTGGTGTTGAGCGACAGAGTCTTTGTAAACGGCAATAAAACGGTAGTTTTTTAAATGTTCAATATTGTACTTGTAGAGCCACAAATCCCGCCCAATACAGGCACCATAGGCAGACTTTGCGTCAATCTTGGTGCGACGCTGCATCTGGTTAAGCCTCTTGGTTTTGATATTGATGACAAGGCCGTCAAAAGAGCAGGGCTGGATTATTGGGACAAATTGGATCTGGTGGTGTGGGAGTGTTTCTCTGATTTTCTTGCAGCGCATCCGGTGGATGAGCATATGCATTTGGCTACAACAAAAACAGACAATCTTTATTTTAATGCAACATTCAAAAAAGGGGATTTTATTCTTTTTGGGTCAGAAACCAAAGGAATCGACGAAAAAGTATTGCTTAAAAATCCAAAGCAGTGCATCACAGTCCCGATGGGCGGCGAAGGAAGAAGTTTGAATCTTGGCATCAGTGTAGGGATCATCACTTATGAAGCCTTGCGTCAAAATTATGAGGGATTTAAAAAGATTACCATTGCTAACAGCTTAAAGGAGAAATGATGTCGTTCGGAGATATAGTGTATGTTGCTGCAGTAATAATTTTTGTTTTTATTACCTTTGGTATCGTGAAAAACTACTATAAAAGCAAATTTGATGACGAGGGAAGAAGAATAGACATGCTAGATGACCCTGGCGAGAAAGATTAACCCCCTCTTTACTAACTCTTGGATAAAATAATGCCTATTTAAACTTTCATAGGATTGTCCAAAATGACACAACCGCTACTCATAGAAATCGGTGTAGAAGAATTACCCGCTATACCACTGCTTAAGATTGTTTCAACTATTGAAAATTCTTGGAAAACGATACTTGAAGAGTATAGATTAGACTGTGATTTTGAATTTATCTATACCCCCAGAAGATTGGTATTAAACCATAAAGCAATAGCCCTCAAGCAAGAAGACAGCCTAATCGAACTCATGGGTCCTCCTCTCGCGGCTGCTTTTAAAGAGGGCAAGCCTACAGGTGCAGCCGAGGGATTTGCACGCAAATGCGGTGTGAGTATATCTGAGCTGAAACAGATAGAAAGCAATGGCAGGGGCGTATTGTATTTTAAAAAAGAAGAGAAGGGTGTCCCGACTGCTTTGCTTCTTGAAGAGATGATAAAAAAATGGATCTTTTCGATGGCATTTGGAAAAATGATGCGATGGGGGAGCAGAAGTGATGAATTTATCCGCCCCATCAGATGGATTCAGGCGAGACTGGGAGAAAAATCCGTACCTGTTGAACTGTTTGGTGTCAGATCAGATACCAAAACGTTTGTGCACCGGATGGTCAACCAAGAGGCTGTCGAGGTGCCCAATATAAACGAATACGAAGAGATTCTTGCACGTAGCGGAGTTGTACTTTATCCTCAGAGCAGAAAAGAGAGAATACTTAATCAGTTTGATGCATTAGAATCAGAGTATCATGTTTTTATAGAGCGGGATGAAGCATTGCTGGATGAAGTAGTTGCTATCACAGAAAATCCTAAAGCCTTACTGGGTACGTTTGATAAGCTTTTTTTAGAACTTCCTCCCGAAGTTATCATCACATCCATGAAAGAGCATCAGCGGTATTTTCCGGTTTTTGAAAACGGAAGAATCGCCAACAAGTTCGTTGTGGTAAGCAACGCGTATACTGATGATTACAGCAAAGTGATAGCAGGAAATGAACGTGTTCTTAAGCCAAGGCTCTCTGATGGGCTTTTCTTTTATGGAAATGATCTTAAAAAAGGTCTCAGTACGGCCGGATTGGAAAAGGTGCAGTTTATAGACGGATTGGGGACATTGAAGGACAAGATCGTAAGAGAAAAACATATTGCGATGCGTTTGCTGGGCCTTTATATGGAAAAAGTAGAGGCACAGACAGGAAAAAACAATATTGTACTTGAAAAAGAGATGGATAAAGCCATTAGTCTGGCCAAAGCAGATCTTATGAGTGAAATGGTATATGAATTTACCGAGCTTCAGGGACTGATGGGATATTACTATGCAAAAGCGCTCGGAGAAAAGGAACTGGTCTATACGGCAATCAAGGAGCAGTACATGCCTGTAGGCGAAGGCGCAGAGCTTCCCGGCTCCATCTTTTCTGCCATTGTAGCGATGTCTATTAAACTTGATACGCTTTTTGGACTCTTTAGCATCGGAAAAATCCCTACGGGATCCAAAGATCCTTTTGCGTTGCGTCGTGCAGTTAACGGTATAATAAGAATTGTTACGGCTTATGATTTAAGTTTTCATATCGAAGATATCATTACGTTGCTTAAAAATGAATACGCAGATTTTGATACGAAAATGCTAAGCGATTTTATCATCGAACGTATCAACAAATCATTCGATGCCAATCCTTCAGTGATCGCAGCGGTATTGGCATCCGGAGAAAGAGATATCAATGAAATAGCCAAAAAAATAGCTGCGCTTAACAGGGTTGTCTCAAGCGAATTTTTTAAAGAGCAGTTTAGCACCTTTAAGCGTGTGGCAAATATTTCTAAAGAATTAAACCTGGAAGATGACTTGAGTGTGGATGTTGCACTTTTTAAAGAAGAAGCGGAAGTGTCACTCTACAATGCGTACGAGAAAGTGCTCAACGGTACATTTAGCGACTACTCACAGCGTCTTGACGCGCTTTTTAGCCTCAAGAGAGAGCTTGATGCTTACTTTGATGATGTAATGGTTAATACCGAAGAGACTGCTCTTAGAATCAATAGACAGCACATGATAGGTTCTGTTTATAAAACATTCAAAGATATTGCAGATATTAAAGAGATCACTATTTAATGCCAATAACGTATGATACCATTGTCATTGGAGGTGGTATCGCAGGTTCTTCTGCTGCCTATTTCCTTTCACAAAAAGGGCAGAAGGTATTGGTTATGGATAAAAATGGCATTGCATCAGGAGGTTCGGGAGCGGCAGGGGCTTTTGTCTCTCCCAAGATAGGCAAAGGCGGACCGCTTCAATCTCTAACCAATGAAGCCTTTGAGTTTGCCACAAACTTTTATCTTGAGTATTTTCCTGCTTTTTATCATCAAAGCGGTGTTGTGCGCATTCCTAAGGATGAAGAAGATGCAGCAAAGTTTCCCCTTTATGAGCCATCCAATGAAAACCGTTATACACATTTTCGTGGAGAAAAATTGAGGGCACTGGGTATCAAAACTCCATTGGAGAGTTTCTTTTTCCCTGATGCGGGTGTGTGTGATGCGCCTGATATGTGCCATGCACTTTTGAAAGGCATAGCGTACATTCAAGATGAAGCCGAAGAGCTTGTTTTTGAACATGGCGTGTGGCAGGCGGGGGAACATCGGGCTAAAAATGCAGTTTTGGCCACAGGCTATGAAAATAGGCTTTTTGATATGCGTTATATGGGGACGAAAGGAACCTGGGGGACAAGGGGGGATTTTAGTTCAAACCTTTCACTTAAAGTCAGCATGCACCAGTCTATGTCGGTTTCGGCAAACATGAACGGAATCATCAGACTGGGTGCCACCCATGAAAAAAATATCAAGAAACCGATTGTTTGCGAGGACGAGCAGGCATTGGGGCTAAAAGAGAAAGCTTCTGCCCTAGTCGATACTTCGGATATGGATCTTGTTAAAACAGTATGCGGAATGAGAGCAGGAAGCAGAGATTATTTTCCATTGGTAGGCAGGGTTATCGATGTGCCTTTTATGCTTGAAGCTTATCCGGATATCATTCGGGGTGCCACACCTAAACTCAGATATTTGGAAAATCTGTATATCTGCAGTGGTTTTGGCGGCAGGGGATTCGTTTTTGGACCTTTGATGGGAAAATGGTTGGCTGATTATATCCTTGATGCAAAAGAGATTGACAAGCGTATCGACCCGGACAGATTATTTTTCAAATGGTGTAGAAAACAGTATAAATAGCCACTAATTTATTGCGTATTATTGATATTCCAGTGTTTCCAATGAGGATTTACGGTTACATCAGGAAATCCGTCAAGTATCTCTTGGGGTTTGAATTTTGGTTTATAAGCAAACGCTTTGCATCCATCAACCCAGTATCCCAGATAGATCCATGGAAGATCAAGAATCTTGGCGAGTTTGATCTGATACAGCAACGAGTATGTTCCCAAAGAAAGATCGGCATAGTCAGGATCATAATAGAAATAGATTGCGCTGATCCCGTCATCAAGGATATCGATCAGATCCACTCCGATAAGTTTGCCCTCTCTCACATAGAGAACCTCTTTTCCAAAATCATGCGCACCTTCAACAAAATTTTCATAATATTCCCGCTGAGAGATATTGCGGTGCTGCCAACCGTCTTTATGGTGTTTATGGGAATGATATTTATTGTAAAGGGCAATATGCGATGATGTCAGGGTGGGTTTTTGGACGAGTATCTCTGTTTCTTTATTGCGTTTGATTACTTTTTTTTGTGATTTGCTATAGTGGAAATCATGCACATTGATACGTATGCTTTTGCATTCGTTGCACCCATTGCATATGGGGTGAAAATAGTATTTTCCAAAACGCCTCCATCCCCTTTCAATAACGGCAGTCGCAAACGCTTTGCTTGCATGGGGAACATACTTATAGTTCATACGCACAGAATTTCCCGGAATATAGGCGCAATCATAATCCAGCATCGAAAAATCCGTTGACGGAGGATAGAGTAAGTCTAACTTTTCATTCATAACCGCGATTATACTGAAATTAGTGTAAAATCTGCTACTGTTTAAATACTCAATAGACATGATTCTCCTGGCCGCATCGTTGTTTGATTTGGTTTGAGAACGGGTTTGGGACAAAAATAGGTAAGTTTAATTATGTTAAAAAGGTTTTTTATTTGTTACTCTACCAGCCAAGCAGCGGTTACTGCTACAATAGTGATTCAATATTTTTATACGATTTTATCTCTTCATTCTCTCCGAGGGGAGCGCTTTTGGATGTAGGATGCGGAGCGGGAATTATCTCCTTGCTTTTGAGCAGAGATTTTCCAATAAAAACAAGCGTTATTGACAAGCAAGAAAAGATGCTTGTTTATGCTAGGCATAATTATTTTGTGAATAGCATAAACGTAAATGCCTATTTGGGAGATTTTGTAATGTTGTCTTTGGATGAAAAATTTGATTTTATTGTTTCCAATCCTCCCTTTTATGATAGCAAAGTCACACAAAGCGAGAATGTGCATCTTAACATAGCGCGCTATGCCCACCATCTCCCGATAGATACTTTTGTAGCAAAAGCAAAAAGACAACTCAAGCCAAGAGGATGGTTTATTTTCTGTTATGATGCAAAACAGATTGATTTGCTCTTGCATCATTTAAAAATAAATGGTATAAACCCAGAGAAAATACGTTTTATCCACTCGAAAATAGACCGAGAGTCTAAATTGGTCATGATTGCTGCGCGTATGAATTCAAAAGCAATGACGCAAGTAATGCCGCCTTTGGTTGTTTTTGATGCGGAGGGTAACTATACTTTAGAGGCAGCCGGAGTATTCGAGCGGGCAGATACACACAGTATTAAGGGTGATTTTGAAGAAAAACAACTGGTATAAAGGATAGCAATATTGGACTTAATAACAGAGGAAGGCTACAGCTATAAGTTTGCACCTAACGCCTGCGAAGCATGCGGCGGACGCTGTTGTACGGGCGAGAGCGGATATATCTGGATAAACTATGACGAAATAGAAAAAATGGCAGCATTTTTAGGGTTTAGCGTCGAAGGGTTTGCTGCACTATATCTGCGCAAAGTAAAACATCGTTATTCCCTTACAGAAAAACCTCTTGCGAAAGACAATTTTGCCTGTATTTTTTTTGATGAATCTAAAAACCGCTGTTCTGTGTATCCTGTACGGCCTCTGCAATGCCGCACTTTTCCATTTTGGCAACAATTTAAAAATAATGAAGATGAGGTAAGAAGAGAGTGTCCCGGAATCGTATAATATCTATATTTGTCACTATTTTTGTCCTATGCTTTGGCAGTATTCAAGCTAAAGAATTAATGGTTTTAAGTGAAGATGAGCTTATCATCAGGGGACTTTTTTATGAAGAGATCGGTGCGTTTGAGCAAAGCAGGGAATTGTATGGAAAGCTTTTTGATACTACAGGAGACAAAGTGTATCTTTTTAAGGAGATTACCTCTTCTTTGTTGGGCAAAACCAATATATCACAAAGTATCACCAGATTGAAACTGTGGGATAAAAAGCATCCGGAAACTTTAGAGGTGAAGCGGCTTTTAATCCCTTTGTATCTTGTCAATGATGATGTCAAGGAAGCAAAAAAAGAGGCAGAATATCTTTTGGAGAGATCAGACACGGCAATCGATCTTGAACTGGCTTCCAATCCATTTTTGTATACGGGAGAATTTAAAAGAGCGCTGGAAATTTTGACCAAAGTATATGAAAAAACAGCCAATGAAGATGTACTTTTGCGAATGTCTGTCATTATGAATGAGTATACCAATGAACAAAAAAGAGCTATACAGCTTTTAGAAATGCATCGGCGCATGCATCATAATTCCAGCAATGAGGTTTATCTTCAGCTGTTATCGCTGTATGTGAAGCAAAATGACATTGATGGCGTCTTGGAAACCTATAAGGCGCTTTATGCAAAAGATCCTCAAAAAGAATTTTTAAGCAAAATTATTGATGCGTATGCCTATAAAAAAGATATTGAAGGGGCGATCGTATTTTTGGAAACTAATCATGAGGGGAAAGATATACTTTATGCGCTCTATAAAGAAAAAAAAGATTTTAAAAAAGCCATAGTACTTGCAGATCAATTTTATGAAAATGAAAAAGATCCAAGGTGGCTTGCTGAAAAAGCGATACTTACTTTTGAGGGAGCCCAAAATAAAGACGATAAAAAAATGATACAAGAAGTCATCGCCTTTTTTGAAAAAGCGATTGAAATGGGCGTAGACGACAGTGTTTACCTTAACTATTATGGATACACACTGATTGACAAAGAGATTGATATCAAAAAAGGTATGAAGATTATCGAAGATGCATTGGTGCAGCAGCCCAATAATTCCTATTATCTTGATTCGTTGGCTTGGGGATATTACAAAGAGCATCAATGCGAAAAAGCTTATGAGATGATGAAAAAGGTTGTAGACCAAGAGGGGATTGAAGAGCCTGAGATTGCAGACCATTGGGAAAAGATCCAAAAGTGTAAATAGATTGCTTTTGGATATAATACGCAAAAAACTACTCTAAGGCAGAGGTATGGCTCGAATATTGGATGAGATTATAAAGCAGACCAAAGAAGATTTAAAAAAAAGAAAAGCAGAATATCCATTGGAATGGCTGGGGCGTTCTCTCTCTTTCAATCCTTTTGTGCCCAAAGATGTGCAGTCTGCTTTACGCTCTACAGAAGAAAATCCTTATCGTATTATTGCTGAAATAAAAAAAGCAAGCCCAAGCAAAGGCGTGATTCGCAAAGATTTTGATCCGGTACGTATCGCGCAACAGTATGAAAAGGGCGGAGCGGATGCTCTTTCGATACTGACGGAACCGCACTTTTTTAAAGGAAATATCGAATATTTGGGCATGGTTCGCCGGTATGTGAATCTTCCCTTACTCAGAAAAGATTTCATTGTGGACAAATATCAGATTGTTGAAGCATTGGTCTATGGAGCGGATTTTATCTTACTTATCGCAAAAGCACTCTCTCGCAAAGAACTCAAAGAACTTTATGAATATGCGTTGCATATGGGGCTAGAAGTGCTTGTTGAGGTTCACGACAAAACCGATCTGATAAAAGCGATATTTGCCGGAGCCACTATTATCGGCATCAACCATAGAAATTTGGAGACTTTTGAAATGGATATGAGTCTTAGCGAAAAACTTATCCCGCTTATCCCAAATGGTAAGATTATCGTAGCTGAAAGCGGTATCAATGATCATGAGACTGTAGTTGAACTTGCCAAAATAGGAGCCGATGCTTTCTTGGTGGGCGAACATTTTATGAAACAAGAGGATGTTACCAAGGCAATTAGAGAAGTAAAGTACGGAAAGTAGTTTTATTTCAACAACAAGGGCCAACCCGGCGTATTGACCATAAAACCGACGGCCGAAACTAGTTCGGCCCTCGGTTTTTTCTTTTTAAGAAAGTAATTTTTTTACTGCCTGGTTGATGCGGCCGCCATCTGCACGGCTTCCTACGGCTGCTTTTGCCGCACCCATCACTTTGCCTATGTCAGCCATACTCGAAGCACCTGCTGAGACGATAATTTCTTTGAGTATATTTTCCAGCTCAGCATCTCCTAACGGTTCTGGCAAGTAGCTTTTTACAAGGGCAAGCTCTGCTTCTTCTTTGGCAACAAGATCATGACGTTCGGCTTCCTTGAACTGTACCAAGGCATCTTCTCTCTGTTTGGCGTATTTTAAAAGAATTTTTTCCACCTCTGCATCGGTCAGTTCTTTGCGTTCATCCACTTCAATCTGTTTGATGGCTGCTTGAATATTTCTGAGTGTGTCTCTTTTTGCATTCTCTTTGGCTCTCATCGCCTCTTTCATATCGTTCTTGATTTGTTCTTTTAGACTCATGGTCACTCCTTGTTTTTGTTTGATGAAGCCGGCTGCATCCTGTTAGCTGCCTACGTTATTGCGGCGACAGCGAACTGTTTTTTTGGTTTTGCTCGAAAAGCGTCCACCAAATGAATAGGAAGATTATACTATAATCACCCTATGATAATTACAATAGAAGATAAACAATTTGATACGGCAAAGATTACACAGCTCTATCCGGCAGCGGTTATAAAAACAGGCTATGAGGAGGAGACCACACAAGTAAGCCTTGAGTGGTTGAGCATGGAAGCCAAAGGTAAAGTAGAAGTGGTGGGATTTGGTATTTTTGTGTATTTAGGAGAAGAGGAAAAACACTCTTTTGTATTTAAAACCAAAGAAGAGATGGATGAAACCATAAAATGCATTGCTTTACAACTCCAAAAATAAATAATTTCTTTGGATTTAAGTTAGATTACCCTATCATTCGTTATTTAAAGAGGGAGTTTTGATGACTATTTTTCAACTTTTGCTTCTCGTCGTTGCGGGGACAGTTTTTTATCTTTTTTTTAAGCAGCTCTTGTCGGGAAATCACCCCAAAAGAGGCGTAGATTTTGAAGCAAAAACGGCCAACGAACAGATTGGGGGCATTTCACGGCCTGATAAAATATTTTCTACTCCCAAAGAAGAGCAGCCTGCACGGATGGAAACTCTGCTGCAGATGGCAGATGACGCTGTAGCAAAAGGAGATATGCTCGAAGCACTGAAGGCACTGCAAAGTGCACTGATTGTTGATGAAAAAAGTATTGAGACGTTGAAGCGAATCGGTTATGTTTATCTTCAAATCAAAGAATATGATAAGGCAAAAGAGGCTTATGAAAAGATACTTTTTTGGGATGAAGAAGATGATTTAGCGCATGCAAGTCTTGCCAATGCACTCTATAAGTTGGGAAAAGAAGAAGAAGCGCTTGTGCATCATGAGCGCGCTATTGCACTAGATTCTGAATATGCTCCCCATTATTTTAATTATGCCAATACGCTCTACGGTCTGGGCCGTAAAAAGTTGGCATTGGATGCATACCAAAAGGCCTACGAGCTTGATAATGCATTGAATGAAGCTAAAAAGATGATGGATCAGCTTTCAGGAGAAGCAAATGAGCAGCAGTAGTCCGTGCTTCATAAGAGAAGACGCAACAGAAGGGACCCTTTTGCGGGTAACGAACGTGTGCGGTGAGTGTTATGAAGATTTGCATACAGGAGATGAAATCTACTATGATATGCAAAATTATCGTTATGTTTGCCAAAAGTGCCAGAAAGTACTTAGTGAACGCATGAATGATCAATGCGAAACCATCGAAGAAGAAAACAAGGTGCTTTTTTAGCTCTCAAAAATATAATTAACAGCATTGATATAGCTTAGGCTGTTAAGGCTTTCGTTTTTGTAGGCAATATCAAACGCAGTGCCGTGATCAACCGATGTTCTAAGGATAGGCAGGTTTAAAGAAATATTGATCCCTTCGTCAAAATAGAGCGCCTTAAGAGGAGCCAGCCCCTGGTCGTGGTACATAGCAATATAGTGCGTATAATTTTTTCTGACTTTGGGAGTAAAGGCAACATCCGGTACAAGCGGGGAAGTAAATATTTTATGTCCGATATGCCGGTGTGCATTTTTAATAGCCTGTTGAATGATAGATTCTTCATTCCCCAAAACGCCGTCATCTCCTGCATGAGGATTGAGCCCCAGAACGGCTACATTCTTAGTGGGTTTTATCGCAAGATAAAAGTCAATCAAAAAGCGTGTCAAATCTTTTTCATTGATGCAGCCAGCCACTTCTTTGAGAGGAATATGCTCAGTAAAAAGTGCTACGTACATTTGCGGACAACCAAGCATCATGATGGCGTCACGCCCAAAAAAATCCCTAAGAGCATCAGTGTGCCCTTTATATTTTACGCCCGCAAGCTCCCATGCTTTTTTATGGATAGGAAGAGTGGTGATAGCCTCTACGTTGTTTGTTTTTGCAAGCTGAACTGCTTTAACAAAAGAAGCATAGGCATAAGCACCGCTCTTTTTAGAGACTACTCCGGGCTGTATATCAAAAGAAGGCGCAATGGCATCAACGGTTCGAAAATCCAAAGGTATTTCAAGCTGCAGTTTATTTGCCGCCTGCTTTAACATGACAGGATCGATACAATACAACGGAGAAACTTTTTTGGAAATGACAGCATGATTGCGTAAAGCAAGTTCTATGCCTATACCGTTTAGATCGCCGATACTGATAGCTACTTTTTTTTGCATCATCGTAAAAGCAAGGCTTTCATATCAAGTATGGCTTGTTCGAGTCCGGTAAACACAGAGCGTGCAATGATGCTTTGGCCGATATTAAGCTCCTCGATGGTCTCTATGGCAACGATTTCTTTGACATTTTGATAATTCAGTCCATGCCCTGCTGCAACCTTAAGTCCCGTTTTGACAGCTTCACCGCTTAACCATTTGATATTTTTCAATTCATTTTCAAGCATCTGCTTTAAGGTGCTTCTTGGAAGTTCAAGTTCGAGAATGCTATGGTGTGTCTTGGCCAGATTGCCATAGAGCATCGCATAAAGATTGGCATATTTTCCTGTATGAAATTCTATCCATTCTGCCCCGACTGTGTTTGCTTTTTGTACAGTATTGAGATCGGGATCTATAAAAAGGGAAACCTCTATTTCATTATGCTGCAGTTTTTTGATCGCATCTAAAAGTAAAGGCTGATCGCCCAGGATGGCAAGTCCCCCTTCCGTTGTAACTTCTTCGCGTTTTTCAGGCACCAGGGTAACGCGGTGAGGTTTGAGGGTGCAGGCTATGTCTATCATCTCAGGAGCAATGGCGCATTCAAGGTTGACCGGCAAAAAAGAGTGTTTAATGATGTGCAGTGCGTCACTGTCTTGCATGTGCCGTCTGTCTTCACGCAAATGTATAGTGATCTGATCTGCTCCTGCACGTTTGCAAATCCCCAGAGCATCCAACGGATCAGGATCTCCATTTTTTCGTGCTTCTCTTAGCACAGCGATATGATCGATATTTACGCCTAATTGCATTGTAAACCCTTTAGTTATTTAAAAATATTATAGCAAAAGTTTTTAAGACAGGATTTATGCAGCAATCTTTTTGTCAAACAATTCCTCTAAAAAAAACAAAGAGGATATCGGTTAAAAATATGGATTTAACTAATAGTGTGATAAAATCGCGAAATTATTAAAGTTACAAAAGGCTTGTTTATGGCAAAAAGAAATATCAAAAAAGCAGTATTGGCGTATAGCGGAGGACTTGACACAAGTATCATCCTTAAATGGCTTCAAGATGAGTATCAGTGCGAGGTGGTAACTTTCACTGCCGATCTTGGACAGGGAGAAGAGGTAGAACCTGCACGTAAAAAAGCGATAAGTTTGGGCATAAAAGAGGAAAACATTTTTATTCTGGATCTGCGTGAAGAGTTTGTCAAGGACTTTGTTTTTCCTATGTTTAGGGCCAATGCCATTTATGAAGGCGAGTATCTTTTGGGTACTTCTATCGCTAGACCGCTTATTGCCAAAAAACAGATTGAGATTGCCAAGCAAACAGGTGCTGATGCGGTAAGCCACGGCGCAACAGGAAAAGGAAATGACCAGGTTCGTTTTGAGCTTGGATACCTAAGCCTTGATCCGGATATTGCTGTGATTGCTCCTTGGAGAGAGTGGGACCTTAACAGCCGTGAAAAGCTTTTGGCGTACGCAGAAGAGCATGGTATTGAGATTGATAGAAAAGGAAAAAAATCTCCATACTCTATGGATGCCAACCTTTTGCATATCTCGTATGAGGGCCAAATCCTTGAAGATCCAAGTGCCGAGCCTGAAGAAGATATGTGGCTATGGACCACTGCACCCGAAAATGCACCGGACCAAGCTGAATATATCACTATCGGGTATAAAAAAGGTGACCCTGTCGCTATCAACGGCAAAGAGATGACTCCCGCAACGATATTAAAAACATTGAATGAGTATGGAAACAAGCACGGGATCGGGCGCGTGGATATCGTAGAGAACCGTTATGTGGGAATGAAAGCCAGAGGATGCTACGAAACGCCGGGAGGAACTATCATGCTCAAAGCACACAGGGCAATCGAGTCAATTACGCTTGACAGAGAAGAGGCTCACCTTAAAGATGAAATGATGCCAAAGTACGCATCGTTGATCTACAATGGGTATTGGTGGTCTCCGGAAAGAAAAATGCTCCAAGCGGCGATCGATGCAACGCAAGAAAATGTAGAGGGTGAAGTGAAGCTTAAACTCTATAAAGGAAGCGTAACTGTCGTGGGAAGAAAATCAGACACGTCACTCTACAGTGAAGCACACTCAACTTTCGAAGAAGACGAAGTGTACAATCAGGCAGATGCAGAAGGTTTTATTAGATTGAATGCATTGAGATTTATCATAGAAGGCAAAAAGCAGCCTGAGCGTATCGCTTCTTTGATCGGAAAAACCAAAAAACTTTAATTTGTTCTGCCGGAGATGGTCCTTCCGCCAAAAAGCGGAGAAACCTTGTCTCTTTGCAGCAAGCACAAACATTCATCGCATTCGCAAAAAGAAACGTTGCTACTTCAGTATTTTTTCCATCCGTGCCAAAACATCTGAGGGCTTAAACTCGATTAGCCTGTCCCTATAGAGAATATGAGGAATCAGTTCAAGCAGAATATACAGCAATCCCAGTACGGGATAGAATGCATAGAACTCTTTTTTAAAGCTTTCAAAATCATATTTTTGGATAAACCATACTTGAGCACTCTCAACCCCATGATCAAACAGCAGTACTTCCAGCGCAAAAATAAATCCCCATGCTGTGTAGGTCAGAGCACTGATCAGCAGCACCCCTTCTATCCCAAAAAGAATCATCATGATTGCTAAAAAAAGCATGAAAAAAAGTGCAAAAGTTTTAAATCCAATCCAAGCAAAAACGACCAGTACCGAAAAGATAAAAAGAAGGCTGCCAAGCAGAAAAAAAAGTTCCAAATATGTTTGCTGCTGGGTAAATGAGGGACTATAGACTGCGCCCAGCAGGATGAGCGCAAAGATAGCAACGGCAGTCATTACAAAATAAATAGGCTCTTTCATGGCTTTTTAATTTGCATTCACAGGTTTTTTTATGCCTCTATCTCATAAAGCCGTATAAGACTTTTTACATCGGGCTTTCTTCCCAGCCAATCCTCATAAAGACGGCTCATCTCTTGCGAACCCCCCTTGGACAGGATATGTTCTTTGTAGCCTCTGGCTTGGATTTTATTGAAGCCTTCGTCTTCATCAAGGCATTCAAAAAAAGCATCCGCACTGAGAACTTCGGCCCATTTATAGCTGTAGTATCCTGCCGCATATCCTCCCGCAAAGATATGCGAAAAACCATGTTGAAATTTGCTGTAGCTTGGGGGCTTCAGCACGGCAGTAGTCTTTCTTATCGTATCAAGCAGGGATTGTATCTCATCTTTTTGATGTAGTTTTTGATGAAGCTTAAAGTCAAAGAGTGCAAATTCTATCTGTCTAAGCATCCCCAGGGCGGCTTGGAAGTTTTTGGTCTCTTTGATTTTGTTCAAGAGGAGATCGTCAATGGGCGCACCGCTTTTGTAATGATATGCAAAACGTTTCAGTATGGTACCCTCATAGGCAAAATTTTCCAAAAATTGCGAAGGAAATTCTACCACATCCCATGCAACAGCATTGATGCCCGAAACCGAGCGTTCTTTGCTTTTGCCAAAAAGATGATGGATGGCGTGCCCCATTTCATGAAAGAGGGTGACTACATCATCGTGGCGCAACAAAGAAGGCGTTTCTTTAAAAGAGGGCGAGAAATTGCAAACGACAAAAGCAGAAGGAAGATGTTTTTCCCCCTGAGCGTCAATATAGTGTGTCTCCCAATCATTCATCCAAGCACCGCCCTGTTTTTCTTTGCGCGCTTCAAGATCAAAATAGATGCGCCCTGCAAGCATATCGTTTTCATAGATATCAAAACATTTTACACACGAATGCCAGATTGGTACATCCACCCGCTCAAAGGCAACATCAAACAGTTCGGTAACAATCTCAAGCAGTCCATTTAAAACATTGCTTTGTTTAAAATAGGGCTTGGTCATAGTGTCATCGAAATCAAATTTTTCTTTTTTGAGTTTTTCGCTGTAGTAGGCCACATCGTAACTTTCAAGTGAGTGAATACCGTCTGTTTTTTGGGCAAAAGCAGACAGCTCTTCGAGCTCTTTTTTGGCTTGGGGAAGCGCTTGCATGGCCAATGCTTCCAAAAATGCTATGACATCTTCTTGTGCAGGGGCATCTCTTTTTTCAAGAGCGTATTGGGCATAATTATCAAAGCCAAGCAGTTGCGCTTTTTCATTTTTGAGTTTTAAAATCTTGTCGATCACCTCTGCATTTTCGGGAGCGCGCGTGTTATATGCTTTGTAAAGCTTTTCTCTGTATTTACGGTTTGGCCCGTAGGTCATATAGGCAAGATAGCTGGGGATTTGAAGTGAAAATGTATACACAGTTTTCCCATCAGTCTCTTCTGCGGCTGCATCGATATCGCTTTGCGGCAGTCCGCTTACATCTTTTGCATCTTCTACGGTAAGCTCATAGGCCTTGGTTGCATTGAGAAGGTTCTGTGAAAATTGATTGCCAAGTTCACTCAGCTGCAAAACAATCTCTTCCATTCTTTTCTTTTTTTTATCAGGAAGATTGATGCCCGAGAGAACAAAATCTCTTATTTCATGCTTTAATACTGTTTGGGCTTCTTCATTATTTGTTTGGATCTGTTCTATTTTTTTAAATAATGCAACATTTTGTGCCATTTGTGAAGAAAATTTTGAAAGCAAAGGGAGGCACTCTTCGTAGGCTTTTTGTGTTTGCGGTGCGTTCATCACGGAGTTAAGATGCGCAAGCGGTGTAAAAAAGAGTCCCAACTCTTCATCTAGATCCTGCAATGGCTTGAAGACTTTTTCATAACTGTTTTCATCACTTTTTGTGATATTGTCTATAGTTTCTCTGTGTCTGTTGAGTATCGCCTCAAGCTGTTGAGGAAATGTTTCCAAATCATGGATGGCAAATGGCTGAAACATGGTAATTTGTCCGTTCTATTTTTTACCGATTGTAGCATAAAAACTTTAGAGACATTTTTGGAAAAAGTGTGAGAAAAAAATTATCATCTAATCCCTAGTAAAAATTCGATAAAATAGCAGTATTCTATGCGTCAAAGGAAATAAGATGAAAGTATTGCTCATAAAAGATGTAAAAACGCTCGGCAAAGCCGGAGAGATAAAAGAAGTGAAAGATGGATACGGACAAAATTTTCTCATAGGAAAAGGTCTGGCAAAATTAGCGACACCTCAAGTCATGGAAAACTGGAAGACAGAACAGGAAAATGCAGCGCGCGAACTCAGAGACGAGTTGGCTAGACTTCAGGCTGAAAAAATTACACTTGAAGCGGAAACGATCAAGATAAAAAAACCTTTGGCTCCGGTAGGCATACAGGGTTCAGTCGGAAATGGCGATATCTCACAAGCCATTGAAGAGCAGTTTGACATCGCGCTTGACAAAAAACATATCGGTCTTAAAAAAGCTATTAAATCTACAGGCATTCATGAGGTGGATGCAAAACTGGGACATGGTATTCATGCAATACTCAGGATAGAAGTGATGGGCGTATAATGTTTGAAGCGACAACGATACTCGGTTACAGAGGTGAAGGAAAAGCAGTCATTGGCGGAGATGGGCAGGTGACCTTTGGCAGCACCGTACTTAAAAGTAATGCCACAAAGATCCGCACACTCTTTGAGGGTAAAGTCTTAGCAGGATTTGCCGGAAGTACCGCGGATGCTTTTAATCTTTTTGATATGTTTGAAACGATACTTGCAGAAAAAAAAGGTGATCTTTTTAAGTCGGTCATTGCTTTTTCTAAGATGTGGAGAAAAGACAAGCAGCTGCGTCAGCTTGAAGCGATGATGATTGTGCTCAACAAAGAGCATATCTTTATACTTAGCGGAACAGGGGATGTGGTTGAGCCTCAAGATGGAAAGATTGCTGCCATAGGGAGCGGCGGAAACTATGCTATCTCGGCGGCAAGAGCATTGGAAAAACATGCCGATCTTGATCCGAGGACACTGGTGCAAGAATCACTTGAAGTCGCAGGCGAACTCTGCATCTATACCAATAAAAATATTAAAATTCTAGAGTTGTGATGCTGCGCAAAATGCTCAACACAAGAGCAAAATAAAAATTGAGAAAAAAGATGAAAAGGAATATTTTTTGGAGAATTTAACACCTAAAGAGATCGTTGCCTATCTTGATAAATATGTCATAGGGCAGAATGATGCCAAAAAGACTATTGCTGTGGCATTAAGAAACCGCTACAGAAGAATGCAGCTCAATCCTCAGATGCAGCATGACGTAGTGCCTAAAAACATCCTGATGATAGGCAGTACAGGCGTGGGAAAAACAGAAATTGCAAGAAGATTGGCAAAAATGATGAATTTGCCTTTTATTAAAGTAGAGGCAAGCAAATACACGGAAGTTGGATTTGTAGGGCGCGATGTAGAGTCGATGATACGTGATTTGGTTTCTGTGTCTATGGGTATTGTGCGTGAGAGCGAAAAAGAGAAAAACAAAGAGAAGATAGAAAATTATATTGAAAACAAAATTATTGAAAAGCTTTTACCGCCGCTTCCTGCCGGAGCAAGTGAGCAAAAAAAACAAGAATATGATGCCTCTTTTTTAAGAATGCAGGAAAAATTTGCAAAAGGAGAACTGGATCATCTGAAAATCAAAGTCGAGATGCCAAAAAATCCAAGCTTCTCCGAAGAAGGCCTTCCTCCCCAGATGATTCAGGTCCAAGAATCCATCGTTAAGGTACTGGGCGGCTACGGTAAAAAAGGTCCCGAAAAGGAAGTTACGGTAAAAGAAGCAAAGAAGATACTTGAGGCAGAGGCGAGTGAAGCGCTTTTGGATGAGGAGCAGCTTAAGGCCATAGCGCTTGAAAAAGTAGAAAAAGGAGGAATTGTCTTTCTTGATGAAATAGACAAGATAGCCGTCTCTTCCGGATCACAAAGCAGACAAGACCCAAGCAAAGAAGGCGTACAGAGAGATTTGCTTCCTATTGTTGAGGGGTCTTCGGTGCATACAAAAGCGGGCATGGTAAAAACGGACCATATTTTGTTTATTGCAGCAGGCGCGTTTCATCTTTCCAAGCCCAGCGACCTTATTCCTGAACTCCAGGGACGTTTTCCTTTGCGAGTAGAGCTTGACAGCTTGGATGAAGAGACGCTTTATCGTATCTTAACCGAGCCTAAAAATTCGCTTATGAAGCAATATGAAGCATTGATGGGTGTAGAAAATGTTGATTTGTGCTTTGAGGAAGAGGCATTGCGCGCTATTGCGCATTATGCTTTAATTGCCAATGAAAAGACGGAAGATATAGGAGCCAGACGGCTCCATACTGTGATGGAAAAAATTCTTGAAGAAATAAGTTTTAGTGCTGATGAACATGCCGGAGAACGAATTGTAGTAGATAAAGCACTTGTAACAGAAAAAATAGGCAAAGTGGTTGAAGATGTAGATGCCACAAGATATATATTATAAAAAGAGGATGGTCGATGTTTGATAAGAGCGTAGGTACGAAAGCGGGGTTTGTAGCGGTAGTGGGGCGTCCCAATGCAGGAAAAAGCACTTTGCTAAATTATGTGGTGGGTGAAAAACTTGCAATGGTTTCCAAAAAAGCGCAGGCTACGCGAAAACGAATGAACATTATTGTAATGCATGAAAATACACAGATCATTTTTGTAGACACCCCGGGCATTCACCAAAAAGAGAGATTGCTTAACCAATTTATGTTAGATGAAGCACTCAAAGCAATGGGAGACAGTGATCTTATTGTTTTTTTGGCACCGGTTACAGACAAATTGACAGAATATGAAAAGTTTTTAGCTCTTGTCCAGGCAAAGGGAACAAAACACATTGTGGTGTTGACCAAGATCGATCATGCCAAACAGGAAGATATTCTTAAAAAACTTGGAGAATACCAAAAGTATCAAGATCGTTTTGAAGCCATTATCCCTTTTTCTGTCAATAAAAAAGTCGGGAAAAAGCAACTGCTTGATGAAATAGCCAAGCACTTGCCCTATTCTCCTTTTTTGTATGACACTGAAATACTTACAACGGATAACATAAGAGATATCTATAAAGAACTCATTCGTGAATCTATCTTTGAAAATCTTAGCGATGAGATACCCTATGAAAGTGACGTGACCATTGAACGCATCGAAGAGAGCGATGAAATGGATAAAGTTTTTGCCACTATTATTGTAGAAAAAGAGACACAAAAAGGGATGATAGTCGGCCAAAAAGGAGTAGGCATCAAGCGTGTAGGCAAGTCCGCCCGCGAGCAGATGGAGCTTTTTTCAGGCAAAAAAATCTTTTTAGATTTGCATGTCGCAGTTAAAAGAGGATGGAGTAAAAACAAAGAAGGCCTTGAAGAGTTTGGATATATTGTATAAAACTGCAATCAATATCACAAGAAAACTTAAAATGAAGAATGATTTTAAATAAAATCATTTATTTATGTAAGACAGTTTTAATATTATAACATATATAATTGGTCAAGAAGGAAGGGAGTCGAGGATGTTTTTAAAAAAAAGTTCATCAAAATCAGATATTAAAAATATTGTTACGCTCAATGCTTACGCAAGTAAAGCTTACCTGTTTAAAGATGACAAGTTTCAGTCTTTAAATAAATTTACTTATAACACTTCAAATTTTATTGCATCTTATTTGGGCAATAAGGATGTTATCAGTACAACAATACGTTTAAGCCGCAGTATTCCGCAGGAAGATATCGCTGATATACTTGATATAAAAGCCTATGAAGAGTTGGGTTTAGATCAGGCCAATAGATATATTATAAGTTTTTTTGAAGCAGAAGATGCGGGAGAAGAACGGATATTTCATATCTTTGTTGCCGAGCCTGAGGTTTTAGAGCATCTCTATTTTCCTGTTAAGCAGCAAACCAAATATATTGATCTTGTTATTCCTGCTCCGCTTTTATATAAGGCGTTGTATAAAAAAGAGATTTTACAAGCAAGCGGTATCCATTGTTTTATCTATTTTACCGGCAATGATGCTTTTGTAGCCCTTTATAAAAACGGGCACTATCTTTATTCTAAATCTATAGAATTTTCCCTTGAGCAGATTTATGAAAAATATTGTGAAATTGTCGGCGAAAAAGCGGATGAAAAAATATTTTATGCTGCTTTAGAGCATGAAGGGCTCAAAACAACTGATCCGCGATTCCAAAAAACTTTTATGAAAATATTCGGCGAAATATTTATTCACATTAACGATATACTTATTTATGCCAAAAGAGCTTTTGGGCTAGACGGCGTAGACCAAATGTATATCGGCAGTGAGAGCGGACCAATCGTAGGGCTGGATGAATACAGTCAAAACTATTTAGGGCTGTCCTCTTCGGGGTTAAATTTTAACTATAAAATAGATAATAATGAGCGGCATATTGATCAATTGCAGTATTTGATGCTGCTTAATTCTTTTGATTATATTGAGAATGAAGAGTCTGTTGTAAATTTGACAATGTTCCCTCGTCCGCCTGCATTCGTCAATCGTGCAAGCGGACAATTTATTATCGCAACGGTTGCTGCTGTTTCGTTAGGTTTGGCCTATCCTTTGGTTTATCTTGTAGGATCGTATGTGAATGATGCTAAAATTTACGCACTAACGATTGAAGATAATAAATTAACTGCAGAATCAAATAAATACAAGCAAATACTTGGGGAAAAGAAAAAAGAAATTTCAGCATTGGATGAAAAGATTGTACGATTGAAAGAGAAGTATCATGCAAAAACCGCTACGCTTGTTTCAATTTATAACAAAAAAGTAAATTATCGTTTAAAATCTGAGATACTTCATGTTGTTGCAGAAGAGTTAAGCCGATATGGCGTTCATGTAGAAAAACTCCAGAGCAAGGACAATGCCTTTTTACTCTCTTTGGTAAGCTCTGAAGACAGAAAGCTTACTGAATTGATTCATTATATTTCAGAAAAGCACTTTGATGAAATGAATCAAATTGATATTGAATTAATTCAAAAAGACCCTGTGAGTAATTACTACAAGGGTCTGCTAAAGGTTGATTTCAGATGAAATACATAGAAGACAGACTCGAAGCCATGGATGAGTATTTTGCTCCCAAAAAAGGGAGTGAAAAGTGGTTGATTATTTTAGGAATGGCTGGAATTATCAGCTATTTGGCCTATGCTTATTTGCTCCCTTACACGGAAAAAATGTTTCAAAAAAGTGAAGCAAACAAAAAAAGCATACAAAAAAGCATTATAGATCATACTACCTATCTTGATTCCATTACAGTCGGGGGAGACCGAAATTTTTATGTCAAAAAATATGACAATGATATCGTTCAAAAAAAACAAAATATTGCCGATTTAAATTATAAAATAAAATTTATTGACAGTAATCTTGATAAACTTTCAGACATGCTGTTCAATCAAAAAAGCTGGTCTAGATTTTTGAATTCAATTACCGACAAAGCAGAAGTGCAAAATGTAGATATCAGATATATCACAAACCGTTATGCAGACAACAATGGAAGCTTTGGATATGTTTTGGAGGTAGGGGTAGGATGCAAAGGCAATTATAAAGACATAGTAAAGTTCATGAATGAAATTGAACAAAATGTTTTGGTAACAGACATTTACGGCGCCAATCTTTTCTTGGATGCCAATTCCTCAAAGATAAATGCCGACATTAACATTTCAGTATGGGGGATTAATCATTGATGAAAAAGATAATTTTTATACTCTTGAGTGTTGCGGCTTGTGCTTATGCTGAGTTGTCTGTTAAGCAGATTGAAGAAATGGTAGTTAAGATTCATGAAAAAAGAGAAGGCTTAAAGCTTGAAGCATTGGAAACAACAAAAGAGCCTTTTGTGGCCTTAACCAATGAAAACAATATGACTACTTTTGGTGTCCCCAAAGAGGCAGAAGAAGCAAAGTTGTCCCTGCATGGGATAATGAACGGCAAAGCATATATCAATGAGGGATGGATGAATGTCGGCGATAATGTGATGGGATATACCTTGAAATATGTCGGCAAAAAAGGTGTTGTGCTAAGAAATGCCAATAAAATAAAGAAATTATTTCTACATAAAAAAAGAGATGATTTTATTATAGTAGAAGGAAGGTAAAAAAATGAAAAAAGTACAGAAAAAAGGGATAAATTTTTTTGTTGCATTTGGTCTATTTTTGGGAATGTTTAATGTTTTAAATGCCGACGAATGTTCCACAAAATTATTTAGCGTAACTGTTGATAGCAAATTAAGCATAGGCGACGTGATTGAAAATCTAGCCGATACATGCAGTTTGTCGGTTATTGTAAAAGATGACGCAGCCAAAATGAGAATGAACAAGAAGCTTTACTATGTGAAATTAAAAAACAGCACCCTGAAAGGTTTTTTAAATACAATTCTTAAAGATAACGACCTCCACTATACATTGATCGGAAACAAACTGGAAATTTCATATTTAATCACGCGAACATTTCGTATTCACTATATTTCCGGAAAAAGAACAGGAAAAAGCAATGCGCATGTAACCATCGCAAATTCAAATAATGCAGCTGCTTCAACCGGAGGCGGCACTCAAGAGGGAGGAACCGGTGCAACAAGCAGAACGGGCATCTCAATTGAAAGCAATGATGAATTTGTTTTTTGGCAAACCGTTGAAAAAGAGATTCAGCGTATTCTGATAGGCGCGGGAGACGGAAGCACGCATTATGCTAAAACCGGTCAGGGATGGACAGGTCCTGACGGTCAGGTATGGGAATACAATCCATTGGCCCCAATTATCAATGCGGAAGCAGGGATGGTAACAGTAACGGGAACTGATCAGCAGATCAACAGGGTTGCAAGATATATAGACACCCTTTCTCAGCAGATTAAATCACAGGTACTGATAGATGTACGCATTTTAACAGTGACTTTTGATGACAGTAAAACAACAGGTGTTGACTGGTCGCAACTTTACGGATTGCAGAACGTTACGGTCAACTCTTTGGCAATGGCGCAAAAAAATATAAGCTCTTTCACTTTTGACAATGTAGACGGTATTACGGATGCAACATTTGCTGAAGATACAAGACCGCGCAACGGCCAACTGATAAATATTACAGGAAGAACCGAAGTGTCTGATGTGGTAAAATTTTTAGGTACGCAAGGCGATGTAAAGTCTATCTCCAGCCCAAGGGTAATGACGCTGAACAACCAGCCGGCACTGATCAGTGTCGGAAAAGAACTGTTTTATAAGATAAAATCAGCCACGACAACCACAAGCGGAGGCGGCACGAGTGCAGCAGAAGGAGAGTTGGTTGATTCTGTTTTTGCCGGAATATTGCTTGATATTACACCCGAGATTGATGCAAACGGCATGATTACGCTAAAGATCAATCCTTCTATTTCCGATACAGTAGAAGCAGTACAAAGCGATTCGGGTGTCAGAACAATCCCGCCTGACTTGATAAGAAGACAGATCGCTTCTGTTATCAAGGTAAAAGACGGAGAGCATGCGATATTGGGGGGATTGATTTCTTCTAAATCCGGTGTTGAAATCAATAAGGTACCGCTATTGGGGGATTTGCCTTTGTTGGAGTATGCATTTAAAAACGAAAAAAAGATCAATACGATTGAAGAGTTGGTATTAATTATTACACCCCATGTTGTAAAAAATTCTAAATCGGTGTCACTCAAAGATTTGGGTTATTCAAAAGTTAATGAAAAGTAGATATGAGGCCGCCAAAAATGTATTCATCGATTCTATAGATATCGATGATTACATAGAACTTGATTCCGCCAAGTCGGCATACGGGAGGTTGCAGCACAGCCTTGATAAACCGTTAAAGATGATTTTGCTTTTCGGTAGGCCCGGCACAGGCAAAAGTATACTCCTTAATCGTATTTTTACAAAATTAAAATATCAAAAAGAGATTTATTATTTTGATACCCCTTCTGTTACAGAGAAAGAATTTTTCCATAAATTATTTAAAGTTTTAACCAAGCAGGATCTGCCACGCAACACAGAAGTCAATTTTTCCGCATTGGTCAACTTTTGTAAAGAGTTAAGAGGCAAAAGAGAAATTATTATCCTCCTTGATGAGGCTCAAATGTATGGCCCTCAGATGATGGAAAAAATCAGGCTCCTTTCTGATAGCAGAAGTGTAAAGTTTGTTGTCTCTCTGCATAAGACGGAGGATGAGGATCTTATTGCCAAAGAGCATTTTCAATCCCGTATTTGGGAAGTTATTGAATTGAAGAATGCAACCAAAGAAGACCAGACTGCTTATGTGCACAAAAAATTGCTTAAAAAAAATCTTTTTGAAATTGCAAACAGCATTAAAGAAAAAGATATGAAATTGATTCATACTTTCACGCAAGGAAATTATAGAGAATGCAATAAGCTGCTTTTTACCATTTTTGAAATTTGTGAATATTATGATAAAAATGAGCCGATTAAAATCAATTATGAAAAGATACCAAAACGCATTATCGAAATGGCAGCATTGAAATTAGGATATATTCATGTATGACATTAAGCCTTTAGAAGAAGAGTGGAAAAAATATAAAAGAAAAAAAATGAAACCATGGTACATTTTGATAGCTACCTCATTGTTTACCGTAGCTATTGTTTTGCTTTTGTTGCCTTATGAAGATGATTTTGTTCGTTTTTTAAAAAAGAAGACGGAAGCAAAAACTGAAATTGAAGTTCAGCGTCAAAATCCGGTGCTGATCGAAAGCAAAAATGAACATAATCAAAGTACTGTTTTGCTGAACGGGCCGATACGTACATTGGAGGTTTATCCTCCCAAAGAAGAAAAAAAAGAGATGCCTGCGCCTGAAACAATGATCCAGGCAGATCCTTACGATATCGCTCAGGAGGTATCGGTTCTTGAAGAAGAAGAGGCGCCCTTCCAGACACAAATAAGTGAGCCTGTGCCTAAAAAAGAAATACAGAAAAAAAGAGTACATTTAAATATTATTGAGACAACAAGCACTGCAGCATATCAAGAGGTTGAAAAACGTTTTTATGAATCTCGTGATGTTGAGGATGCTCTTTTTCTGGCAAAAAGTTATTTCAATCAAGGGAAATATCAAAAAGCCGAATATTGGGCTTTGCAAACCAATAAAGTAAATAGCAGCATTGAAGAATCCTGGCTAATATCTGTCAAATCTAAATTAAAACTTGGCCGGAAAAATGAAGCCATGCGTACTTTAACGGCTTATATACAAAAAACAGATTCTAGGCAGGCTAAAAAACTAATGGAACAGATTAAAAATGGTTCTTTTTAGAGTAAAAAATCATTTTTATTGTTATCATCTATCTTATAATAATAGTGTTAGTAAAAAAGGAGTTCCTGTATGGTGAAAATCATTGAAATGATGCTTGCTGAAAACGTAATTACAAAGGATGCTGTTTCTGTATTGATAAAAAGCAGACCTCCTAAAAAAATTTCTATCGCCAATCTTATCAATGAAAATGTGATTGATTTGCAAACCGTAGAAACATTTTTGGTTAAAAAAATAAGACAGGGCGCCATTTCATTGTCTCATTTGGAAATGATAGACGGTATTAATATTGATCCCATTGTTAAAGAGGTTGCAAACGTTTTGCGCGTAGAATATATTGATTTGGATGAAGTTGAAATAGATATGCATCTTTTTTCAAAAATACCCTATAGGCAGTTGCTTAAATTTCATGCAATCCCCATAGAAGAGGGCGAACTGAGTGTATTGGTTGTTTTTGATGATCCTTTGGATATGGCAGCACAGGATGCAATTCAGCGTCTTTTTCCAAAGAAACCTATGCGCATCGCTATTGCTAGGCCCCAGCAGATACAAAAACACTTGCAGCGCCTGGAAATCAATGAGAGTATTAAAGGTTTGGTCGCTGATATTCGTAAAGATTTAAATCAGGAAGGGATTGCCGAAGAGGGGGATGAATCTCCTGCTGTTTTAAAATTGATTGATATTATTCTTAAGTCGGCCATTTATATCGGTGCAAGTGATATACATATTGAGGCAAGTGAAAAAAACTGTATAGTCAGAGAACGTATAGATGGACTTTTGCGTCAAAGTTTTACATTTGATAAAGATATTTTCAATCCCCTTGCTTCACGCATGAAATTGCTTTCAAATTTGGATATTGCAGAAAAAAGAAAGCCTCAAGACGGCAGATTTTCGGCGACTATCACCAAAAAAGATTTTGATTTCAGGGTGTCTAGTCTGCCCACTATTTATGGCGAATCAATTGTTTTGAGAATTTTGGATAAATCAAAAGCCATGATACGGCTAGAAGAGGCAGGGATGAGTAAATTCTGCTATGACCGATTTACCGAATCCATTAAAGTGCCTTACGGGATCATATTGGTAACAGGACCAACCGGTTCTGGTAAAACTACAACCCTCTATGGTGCACTCAATGCCATTAAAGATATAAAAGATAAGATTATTACCGTTGAAGACCCTGTAGAGTATCAGATGAGCGGACTGCAGCAGGTTCAAGTGCATCCTGCTATCGGACTTACCTTTGCCAATATTTTACGATCTATCCTTAGGCAGGATCCCGATAAGATCATGATAGGGGAAATTCGTGACCAAGAAACTTTGCGCATCGCTATACAGGCTGCTTTGACAGGCCACCTGGTTCTTTCTACTTTGCATACCAACGATGCACTGTCTGCTGTGATAAGAATTTTAGACATGGGGATAGAGTCGTACTTGGTAAGCGGAGCACTCGTAGCCATACAGGCGCAGAGGCTTGTAAGAAAAATATGCAAGCACTGCAAAGAGGAGACAGTGCTTCCTGAGGCTCTTTTGAGGGATATTCAAGAGTATCTTCCTCAAAATCCTGTTTTTTATAAAGGCGCAGGGTGTAAAGAGTGCGGACACAGTGGCTACGCGGGTCGCGAAATGATTTCAGAAGTGCTGACCATCAGTGAAACCTTTTCCAGAATGATTGCTGCAGCAGCTCCAAAAGAGGAAATGGCAAGACAGGCTGTTAAAGAGGGATTTATTACGATGTTTGAAGATGGTATACACAAAGCCTTGGAAGGCAAAACAACCATAGAAGAAATTTATAGGGTAGCGAAACTGTAATGAAATATTTTAATGTAACGATGATGGATAAGGGAAAAAAGCGCCGAGAGTTGATCAAGGCAAAAGATAAGATGTCGGCAATCAAATCGGTTAAACAAAAATTTCCGTATACACAGGTAATAAAATCTGAAGAAACATCAGCGCCGGCAGGCGAAATTTTAGGTAATTTTTTTCAAGGGGTCAGGAAATCATTTAAAACCAAAATTCCGATCAATGACAAAATATCAACCATACGACAAATAGCAGTTATGACCAATGCCGGCATTGCCATTAACGATACGTTGCAGGATGTTGCCGATAATACGCAAAATATACAGCTTAAAGAAATTTATACAAATATACACAACGATATCAATGCGGGAAACAGTATGTCCGATGCGATGGAGCCATATCGAAATGAGTTTGGGCATGTTGCACTTGCCATGACGAAGCTCGGAGAAAGAACAGGAAATGTTCCGGATTCTTATTATAAACTCGCCGGTATTTTAGAAAATATACGAAACAATACTGCCAAATTTAAAAAAGCCATCAGGACGCCTCTAATCACTTTAGCGGCTATGGCAATCGCATTCACAATACTTATTATGGTGGTTGTACCAAAATTTAAAGATATATTTGCAAAATTCAAAACAGAGCTGCCTGTGCCGACACAAATTCTTTTGATGCTGGAGCATGCTTTTAGCCACTATGGGCTCTATCTTCTTGTAGGGCTTATTGTAATGATTGTTTCTATAAAATATTTTTATACCAATAATGAGGATTTTAAATATCAAATAGATAAAATTATGATCCATCCGCGTTTTTATCTGATCAATAAAGCCATTTTCCTTTCTAGTATGCATAAATACAATCTTGTATTTAGTGAATTAGTCAAAGCAGGTATCCCTGTTTCTGAAGCACTCAATACAGCAGTAGGTATGGTGGACAACTTGGCAATTAAAGAACAATTGCTCACTGTCAATGCAAATATAGGCCGAGGGATGAACCTTGCTGAAGCATTTGAAATTACGGGTCTTTATGAAAATATGCTGCTGCAGATGATCAGGGCCGGAGAAGCAGGTGGGCAGCTTGATGCAATGCTGGAAAAAGTGACAGAATACTATGATATGCAGTTTCAAGAGCTGATTGACAATCTTGCGACGTATATTGAGCCTATTATGCTCTTCTTTATCGCAGGATTGGTATTGCTTATGGCTCTAGGGATTTTTATGCCGATGTGGGACCTTGGAAAAGCGGTTAAGGGCCGTTAAAACTCGTCGGGATAATTATTTCCCGGCGAGCATAAAAAAATTTGAAAAAAATCTTACAGCCTATGATGCTTAACGGCTCTTTCTAGATCTTCGGGAGTGTCTATCCCAAAACTTTGTGTTTGCACTTCTGTCATGGCTATTTTGTAGCCGTGATAAAGAGCGCGAAGCTGTTCTAGTTTTTCTATATGCTCAAGGGGAGCCGGAGGAAGTGAGCAAAATAGTTCTAACGAGTTAACAGTAAAGCCATAAATGCCAAGATGTCCTTTATAGTGATCGAAATGATGGTCTCTGGGGTAAGGTATTTTGGCTCTAGAAAAGTAAAGGGCGATATCATCTCTGTCTGTAACCACTTTGACAAGATTGGGATCATCCGCTTCAGGATTTGAGATGTATTTATAGCATGAATTCATCATGATTTCTTTTTCATCTTTGTTTTTTTGTGTCAGATGATAGATGGCTCTCACCACATCTGTCTCTATAAAAGGCTCATCTCCTTGAACATTGATAACAATTTCATTACCGGGCAGACCAAGTTTTTGCACAGCCTCATAAATACGGTCTGTGCCGCTTTGGTGGTGTTCGGAAGTCATGACAGCATCAATACCGTACTCTTTTGCGATAGCTATAACTTCTTGTGAATCCGTAGCGATCACAACCTTGTCTATACTGTCAACCGCCATCGCAGTGCGTATCACCATGGGGATACCCCCGATCTCTGCTAATACTTTATTTGGAAAGCGGCTGGAACCTATGCGAGCCGGAACAATAATCATAACGCACCCTTTTATTTTAATGTGATATTATACCACTAGATTTTATAAGGACAGCTAGATGAAACAAGCACTTTTTCTTCTTAATATGGGGGGGCCAAGCAATATACCGGAAGTAAAACTTTTTTTACAAAATATGTTTTCGGATAAAAATATTTTACCCGTAAATCCTCTGGCACGGAAGCTCATTGGTACAATTATTGTGAAAAAAAGATTGCATGAGGCCGAAGAAAATTATCAAGCACTGGGAGGAAAATCCCCCTTGCTTGAATTAACAATAAAACTGATTGAAAAATTACAGTCAAAATTGAATATGCCTATTTACCCTGCAATGCGCTATGTGCCGCCCTTTGCGACAGAATCGCTTGAGAAATGCAAAGAAGAGGGCATTGAAGAGCTTATTTTATTTCCGCTTTATCCGCAATATTCCACCACCACTACACTCTCTTCCTATGAAGATATTCAAGAACGTTGCAGCGCGTTAGGCTATGCCCCGAAACTGACTTTGATTGATCCGTATTACGATGAGTATGAATACATAGAAGCCAGCTGCGAAAAAATCCTTGAAGCGATTGACGGAAAAGAGAGCAAGCTGTATGACCTGCTGCTTTCAGCTCATGGATTACCTGTGAGCATTATCGAAGCAGGCGACCCCTACCAAAGACACGTAGAAGCCAATGTCAGTGCAATCAAAATTTATCTTAAAGCAAAAGGTATTGAGTTTAACAGTATTAAACTAGTCTATCAGTCGAAAGTGGGTCCTTCGGCTTGGCTTGAGCCGAGTCTGGCGGATATTTTGCGCAACCCGACGAATAAAAAAGTGGTTATTTATCCTTTGGCTTTTACCATCGACAACTCCGAAACGGTATATGAGTTGGGAATAGAACATGCAGAGATTGCAAGAAAAATAAAATATGAAGACTATAAGGTGGCTTCCTGCATGAATGACAGTGATAAATTTGTAGAATTTATTGTTCAAAAAGTGAAACTGGCCCAAGGCAACTATTCTAAAACAGAGAAAACGAGGTAGAGCAGAAAGTTTAAAGCGCCTCTTCGTCTTCTTCGTCTGTTCTGATGCGAATGACTTTAGTGATGTCGCTTACAAAGATTTTGCCATCTCCGATTTTTCCTGTTTTGGCATTTTCCCTAATGGCAGTCAATGCTTTTTCGAGATAATACTCGTTGCTTACCACGATTTCGATTTTGACTTTGGGAATAAATTCCACCACATACTCTGCGCCCCTGTAAAGTTCCGAATGCCCCTGCTGTCTCCCGTATCCTTTGACCTCTGAGACGGTCATTCCTTCGATGCCCGCCTCAACAAGCGCGTCTTTGACCTCTTCGAGTTTAAAGGGTTTAATAATAGCTTCAATTTTTTTCATAAAACAACTCCTTGGTTGATGATGTATAGTATGGAGGCACAATGAATTGTGCCTATCAAAATCGCTTATGCGACTCTAGGGTTAAGGCATTCATGCCATCTCATGCCGTTATTATAAATTCATTGCTTTTTCGCCATGAATGCTTTCGTCCAGGCCGATCTCTTCAGTCTGAATATTTACACGGGCACCGCCGGTAATAGCCGATGCAATAAAATAAACAACAATGGTACCAATAAGCGTAAAGAGACCTACTGCCAGGACTGATTCGCATTGTACAAAAATCTGCTGCATTCGATCGCTGCTTTCTTTGAGCGGTCCGTCCCATAACAGATCTTTGTCGTCCAGTGCAAAGATACCGGTTGCAATCGCACCCCAAAGACCTGCCAAGAAATGGATTCCAAAAGCATCAAGGCTGTCATCGTACCCAAACTTTTTTTTGAGCCACACCACCCCAAAGAACCCGATGATCGAGCCAAATGATCCGATAATGAATGCACCCCCGGCACTTACAAACCCAGCCGCAGGCGTAACGGCAACAAGGCCTGCCACAATACCCGAAGCAATGCCAAGAAGTGTTGGTTTTTTGAAAATAATCCATTCAAGCAGCATCCATGTTACACCGCCAACAGCCGCCGCAACGGTTGTAGTCAGTACGGCTAAACCCGCAACTGCATTTGCGCCAAATGCAGAACCTCCGTTAAACCCGTACCATCCAAACCAAAGCAGTGCTGCACCTGCTGCCGAGAGCAAGACGCTGTAGGGTTTCATCGGAGTTTTGAGGTAACCTGTTCTTTTTCCTACCAGGAGAGCAAGTACTAAGCCGGCCAAACCGCCATTCATATGTACTACGGTCCCTCCTGCAAAATCAAGTGCGCCTTCATCAAAAAGCAATGCCCCTTCTCCTCCCCAAACCATATGTGCAATAGGGGCATAGACCATAAGGCCCCAGAGCGCTACAAATACCAGCCATGAAGAGAATTTCATGCGCCCAATGACTGATCCCGAAGCAATAGCTACGGTAATTGCGGCGAAAGTGCCTTGAAAAATAACAAAAACATACGTAGGATATGATCCGCTCAAATCTGTCCATTTGATGCCCTCAAGCATCATGTTTCCCAATCCTCCGGCCACATTTTGCATCATTGCATTCGATGCAGTGCCAAAGGCAATAGAGTATCCTGCAAAAATCCATAAAACCATAGTGAGAATAAAAGCGCCTGTAACCATCGCAAATGTGTTAAGTGTATTTTTGCTCCTTGTCATGCCGCTGTAAAACAATGCCAGGCCTGCGGGTGTCATCAAAAAAACAAGCGCTACGGATATCATCATCCATGCGGTGTCACCTGAATTTAGTTTGTCTTCTGCAAATGCCGCAATAGGCAAAAATGCTGTCAAGAGAGATAAAGCTTTGAACTTCATGTATCGTCCTTTAAAATAATTTACCTTACAATACTAACACGGATAAAGATTGTATTTATGCAAAAAGTGATTAATTTTTAATCAATATCTAATTAAAAAAATTACCAAAAGAAAAACAACGAAGTGCTTTCTGCATAAAAATACATTAACGAATTAACGGTATATCGAGTCTAATAGCGTGTTCTTTAAGAGAGCATGCAATATGGGTATTGGTTGTAAGGGCAACGATCTCTTCATCGGCATCATGGTATCGGCTGCCTGCTTCTATTGTCAGCTTTACGATAGACTCTTTTTTGTCAGCTATAATAATATGTTCACCGATAAGAAGTTTAAGCTCAATAAAAATAGAGTCCGATGACCTAAAGGCATCCATTACTTTTCTTAAGAGTTTTGAGAAATTATTTTGGTCTATTTTAAAAGGGGGTATGTCTTGGTCTGTAAAAAGTTCAAGATGATTGTTATTTTTTATTTTGAAAAGAGCGATATTGGCTTCGAGTAAAATATTGATATCTGTGGTGATCAGTTTTTCTTTATGAAGTATAATGTTTTGCTTGATGCGCGGTTTATTGTAAAGCCGTATGGCGATTTGTTCTTCATTTTCGTATCCCACGGTAATGGCATAAAAACTGAAAGCATCATAATTTAAAGAAAGCATAGTGGTCTTGTAGCCAAAATTTTGCGGCGCATAAAAAAGTGCAATATCAAAGATTTCTCTGGGGGTAGTGTGGCCAAAAAGCAGTTCCGCCGCACTGTTGAGGTAAAGTATTTTGCCATGATGATTGAAAAGAACGAAAGGACTATTGTCCCATTCAACAAATGATTTAAAATCAATCGATACGGTATTCATATATTTTTTTCCTCAGAGTATTTCTGTTGATGCCTAAAACCTGTGAAAGCTGAAGCTGTGATCTGAATTTTTTTAGTCCTGCTTCAATAAGAGGTTTTTCATAGAGCCCAAGATACTCTTTATAGGCATTATTTCCTTCCAAATGCTCCAAGAGATAGGTGTATAAAACCTGCTCAATCTCTTTGGGGTGCATGTTGCGGTAGATTACCTGTTCGTAGACAGATTTTTTGAGACTTTGGTTGTTGTCAGAAAGGTCCGTCGCGATACTTTCCAAAGAGAGGGAATGTTCATCTTTCATCAGTACCGTGCAGGCTTCTTTAAAAAAAAGTGCTTTCATATAGCGGGCGTCTTCCGTTCTGTCTCTTAAAGGAGGCAGCATGTAGATAAATGCAAAAAGCTTATCAATGATCTCTTGGTTCCCTGTGTGATTGGCTACAGCAATAACGCGTTTGTTGTCAAATTGAAATTTATTTTGATTGTTTAATTTTTCAAAATCAGTGATAATCAGCTCATCATACTCCTTAAGTGCGTCTTCCACCTCTTTTTGATTGGTGCCGGAAACAGTTGTTGTGTCAGGAAAAAGAGTACGTACCAATGTTTTTTTTCCTGTATGCGCTTCTCCTAGGATAATAGAGGAGACAAAAAGCGTTCTTGTAAGATTGAGCCCTTTGATAATATTTTGTATTTGCTCAGATTTGGTATAAAATTGTTCCATATTATTCTTTTTATTGTTTAATTATTAATCATATAGAAATTCAACTAAAAGTATGTTAAAATTATTCGAGTGTCGGGCTAACTAAATTAAAAAGGGTTTTCATTAAAACTTCATTTAAAACATTTCACCGTTTTTTTAACTATCTTTCCATAGAGCAGGCTTTAGAATATTTTTCAATTTTAGGCGGTATAGAAGAAAGCATCGTTTTAGACTATTTCGATGATATTTTTTCTATGGTCGAATCCAATTTTGTACAAAATTTTCATATTTTTGAATCTCTTATAAGACCGAGCTATCTTTTGGAAAGTCCTTACAAAGAGATCTTGATGGCTACAGCAAGAGGAGACGGCAAACTCTATAGCGTATTGAGAAAAGCCAGACTGAGTGAGGCTGCAGGCGAAAAAATCATAGAAGATTTGCTTGATTTAAATATTCTCAAGCTTGAAATATCCAGAGAAACACCTTTGCGTATTCATCCAAAACATAAGATTAAAAAAGAACTTAGAGCCTATCGTATACAAGACAAGCTTCGGTTTGTGCAGCCTTTTATGCGCTTTTGGTTTGGATTTGTAGAGTACTACAGGCAGGAGCTTGCTTGCGGCAAAGGCGAACGGTTTATGGAAAATTTTCAAAATCATTATGAGCGTTTGCGCTCTTTGGTGTATGAACAGCTTTGCGATGCGCTTTTGGTAAAGCATTATGAAGATCATGCACCGCTTAAAAGCAGCGGGAGTTATTGGAATTGGGATAGTGAATTTGATATTTTGGCTGTAACGGATGATGAGAAGCTTATCTTGGGGGAGTGCAAATATAAAGACAGAAAAGTATGTAAAAACGAACTGACTAAACTCAAAGCAAAAGCCGTACGCTCAGGACTTGATGTAAACACTTATGCTCTGTTCTCCAAAGACGGTTTTTCCAATGAGCTTTTACAATGCAAAGATGAAGGTTTGCTTTTGTTTGATCTGGATGATTTGAAAAATTTGCTTTAATGATTTCATAAAGCTATTGTTTTATATTCTCGATATTTTTTCTGTGCTCTTTGAACGTGTCTGTAAAGTCATGTACGCCTTGCGCATTTTTCATAAAATACAGATAGTTGGTTTTAGCAGGTTTAATTGCAGCCTTGATTGCATCTATGCTTACTGCTCCAATGGGTGAATCGGGTATGCCTTTGTGTTTGTAGGTGTTGAATGTTGTTTCATCGTTGCGGATTCGTTCAGGAGTGACTCTGGTGTGAGAATATTCCCCATAATTGAGTGTGCCATCCATCTGCAGCCGCATCCCTTTTTTAAGTCGATTATGGATCACCGATGAGACAAGCGGCATCTCCTCATTATTTGCTGCTTCTTTTTGAATGATGGAAGCGATAGTCAATATTTTTTTCCACCGTTTTGTCTCATAATTGCCGTAAATTTTTTCCGAAAAATTTTTATATTTTTTCTCGGATTCTCTGATGAGAAAATCCATCAGCTGCTTTTCTTTGATACCTAAGGGCACATAATAGGTATCTGCGTAAATTCCGGCTTCCGGGTAATTTGAAAATGTGTGGTAGTACTTAAAAAGCTCTTCTTTATCCAGGTGCAATTTTTCGGCCAAGTCATTAAAAAAAATAGCACTGGTTTCACCGGGGATTAATGTAATCTTTTCAATGCGTGCTTTTGCACTGGTGAGTTTGTATAAAAAATCAATGCGATTCAAATGGGTGCTGCCTACATAGATCCATCCGCTTTGCGGTTTGCCCAAAGCCGCAAGGATATACTTATCTATAGGCGTTAGAGCATATCCTTTTTTAGTCAGCTGTGTTATAATATTGTCTATAGAGCCTTGGGGTACAAAAAGTGTTTGTGTCGTCTGAATGGGCAGCGTCGTATAAAAGGCAAAAGAGATGATTAAAAGCAGTGCTGTAAATTCCGCCCATGCTATCCATGCAGCAGTACGAAATAGTTTGATTTTTTTAATCGTCATTGGCGTGGCCCTTTTCTTTTGGCTTCAATCTGGTATACAGTTTGATGAACTGGCTTTTGGGGAATACAAGGTCAAGAAATTATACATTAAACTCGATAAAAAACTTACGCTCAAAGCTAAAGAGCTGATTGTACCTGCAAGCAGAGAAAAACCTTCTTTGGAAAATATCGACAAAAAGCTTAATGACATCAAGTTTCTCTTTACCTTTTTTGAGTATCTGGAACTGGAGAGAGTTTACCTTAAGAATAATACCCTCAAGATCGCCTTTGCAAATGATATCCTTTATATCGCCAGCGATGACTTTGAAATTGTGGGGAGCCTAGCCAAAAAAGAATATCAGATTATTGCAGATATTACTTCACTTTATATTAAAAAAAATCAGGCTACCGTTACAGGAAAACTTACTTATGATTTTAAAAGAGACAAGATAAAAGCCCTGGGAAGCTTTGATGCATATGACATTAAAGGCACATTTGCCGCGACCAAAGAGCAGGACCGGCTGCATTTTTCTTTGAAAAGCGATCCCTTTACGGACCTTAAACCATTTATTGATACTTTAACGCTTAGTGAAGCGGTAAAGAGCTGGATGGTTGAAAAAGTGGAAGCAAAAAAGTATCAGCTGCTCTCATTGGAGGGAAAAGCGAAGATGCAAAATAAAGGTACGCTGAAGATAGATTTCGATGCGCTTAAAGGCGAAATGTTGTTTGAGGACGCAAAGGTTCACTACAAGCAGGAGTTGCCGCCTGTGGTGGCTGAAAGTTTTTTATTGAGCTACAAAAAAGGCGCATTGCATTTTGATTTCAAAGAACCTTTTTATGAACAAAGAAGTTTGGAAGGCAGCACAGTAGATATTGTGCATTTGATTGGAAAAAAACCAAAGATGCTTCATTTGGACCTTCACTTAAATACCCCGTTTGATTCGGTAGTTCAAAAAATACTTCAAGCCTACAATCTTCATGTGCCGGTGTTGCAAAAAAGCGGAAATGCAAAAGCCAGGCTTAAGGCACACATAAACCTTACAGAAAAAAAACAGGATTTTGTCTTTGATGCCCAGCTTCAAAAAGGAGAGGTTGAAGTTTCTTCCCTGGTGCTGCCTGTAGAAAATGCAACGGTATCTTATGAAAAAAATGAAATAACTCTCAAAGAGGTGTATCTTAAAAGTCCGCAGTATGAAGGAAAGCTAAAAGGAAAGATAAAGCCCAAAGAAAAAACAGCGTCCCTTATACTGGAGGCAAAGCAGATAAAATTAGGCAAAGAGAAGGAGCCTTATTTGCTGCTGAAAGATCAAGCAGTGCCTTTTGAGCTTGATTTTGGCGATAAACCAAAAGTAAACATACCCAAATTGGGAATAACAATTCAAAAACGCACAAAAGATACACTGGTCACTTTAAAGGATCTTAGAAAAATAAAACCTTTTCTTACGAACAGGCGTCTTATTGAAGAAGGCGGAACGATGGAGATTTGGAGTGAGGATTTTGAAAATTACCACTTCAAAGGAGAGCTGCTTAGGGAAACCTGTTTTTTTTATGACAAGGAAAACATATGTCATGTAAAGGTGCCATGCAGCGGACAAATAGGAAAAAAAGGGATGGATTTTTATGCATTTAACAAGCGTTTGCATTGGAATCCGAATGCTTCTCGCATTAATCTTTCAAATCTTAACATCGATCTTAAAAAATTTTTAAGCACAAGAAGCCAGAAAGAACAAGAAACGATTAAAAAACTGGTCATCGTAGGGAAACAAAGCAATTTTAGATATGGCAAATATACGCTTGTGATGGACAATTACGATATTGAGGTCATGCCAAACGGCACAATTAAAGCCACGGGGAGTTCGGATGAAGATATCATAAAATTTAACAAAGACGGCAAAAAGGTCATTTTGCAGGCTTGGCGGATAAAAGATAGGGCGCTTCATCCTTTAATTCATTTTGACGGCCTGAAAGAAGGCAGATATTCTTTGAAACAATCCGGGGATCCGGATAAAGAAATGAAAGGGCAGATGATTATAGAAGGAGGGGTTTTGAGTGATTTTAAAGCCTATAACCATATTTTGGCTTTTCTCAATACTGTTCCCGCTTTGGCGACACTAAACAGTCCCGGATTTTCAAAAAAAGGTTTTTTGATTAATGAGGGTATTATTGAGTATCGTGTCATGGGCGATACTATTATTTTTGATTCTGTTTTGATTCAAGGCAAATCCGCAACGATAGCAGGAAAAGGAATAATCAATATGAAGCAAAAAATAATCCGGATAGATCTTGCGATTCAAACTGCCAGAGAATTGGGTAAATTCCTTGGAAATATTCCTGTTGTAGGGTACATTATGCTAGGAGAAGACAAGAGTATGACAGTAGGCTTGAAAATATCCGGAGCTCTTGACGATCCAAAAATCAGAACCACCGCAGCAGAAGATATTCTTCTGATGCCGATACAATTTCTTAAGCGTGTGATCAAGACACCCGAAGCAATGATAGGAGAATAGATTTATTCGTTTCTTAAGACCGTAAGAGGATCTGTTTGTGAAGCTTTTTTTGCAGGATAGAGCGAAGAAAGCAAGATAATAACAGCTGTACCCGATAAAATAAATCCAAAGTCATTTAAAGCCAAATCTACAGGAAGTCTGCTTGTGCCGTATACATCCTCCGGCATAGCGATAATGTCAAAAGTAGTAAGGACCCAGATGCCAAATCCGCCCAGAAGCGTTCCGGCGATGATGCCCGCGCTGCCGATAATAACTCCCAGCCTGAAAAAGATGGAACGTATCTCTTGTTTGGTGGCGCCCAGTGTACGCATTAGGGCAATTTCGCTGCGCCGGCTCATCACGGTCATTAAAAGAGAAGAGATGATGTTTAGGGAAGCAACAAGGATAATCAGAAGCAAAACAAGAAAAAGTGCTTTTTTCTCCATCGCCATAGCTGTAAAAAAGTTACCGTTTTGTTCCCACCATCCTTCGATAATCACATTGCTCGGCAAGGCTTTTTTAATGCTTTCTATCTCTTCAAGCGGATTTTCCGTAAAGAGGTGCAAGCCGTCATAAAATCCCTTTTCTCTATCGAGCAATGTTTCAAAGGCTTCCAGGGTAGTGTATATAATGGCCTTATCATAGGCTTTGAGTCCCGAATCAAAAATACCATCGACCTCAAACCGCTTTTGTAACGGCATGGTGCCAAAACCGACAGCTTGCTGTTCTGAAAAATAGAGGGTGACCTTTTCGCCTTTGGGTGCATTCATCTCAAAAGAGAGCGCATCTCCCAGCACTGCCCTGAAGGGGCTTTTTCCATCACCTTTTGCTTCGGCAAAAATCGGGTTAAGACCGCTCTCCTGGTGGAAGTCCACTCCGTAAAGAAGACTGCCCTGTACAGCCCCTTCGTTTTTTGTGATGACCTGCGTGGTATAGTAAGGGCTGAATTTGAGATGAGGAAATTTTTGTTTGAGCGTCTGTATCAGCGTCTGGTCTACACTTTTTTCTTCCAGCGGGAGTATCGTAAGGGGGTAGTTCATCACAAAAAGACGTTTAGTGAACTCTTTTTGTGTGCCATTCATGATGCCCATCGCGATCATTAGTACCATGACACCTGCGGCAATACCTAAAAAAGCAAGCAGGGCAGAGATGAAAATAAAAGGATTCTCCTTATCATACCTAAGGTAATGTCTGATGATGCGACGAACAAAAAGTCCGTTGAATGCGCTACCCATTACGCTAAAAGTCCTTTTTTGGGTCCGCTTTGTCCGCAACAGTTTTTGTATTTCTTTCCTGAACCGCAAGGACAGGGATCATTTCTTTTGGGTTTTTTGGTTTCTAAAACGGATGCAAGGCTCAAATCGTCGGTGACAGCACCTTCTTCATAAGATTGGTTAAAGGCTGCATCGGCAATATCGTTTTCGAGTTCTTCTTTAATGTTCTCTATGGCCTCTTGCTCCTCTTGGAAGGATCTGAAATCAAATTGAACCAGTTGAAGTACTTTTACAGCCTCATATTTTATACGCTGTATCAGATCTGTAAAGAGTTTGAAGCTGTCTTGCTTGTATTCTGTAAGCGGATCTTTTTGATTGTATCCTCTTAGCCCTATACCCGTTTTAAGCACATCCATTTCATAAAGATGGTCTCTCCATTGCGGATCAAGCACCTGAAGATAAAGGATACGCTCAACTTCCTGTCTTTGTTGCGGGTTGATTTTGGACATTTTGGCTTCATAAAGATCGGTCATCTTTTCATAGACAATCTGTGCAATTTCATGAGCTGATTTTTCATGCAGCATTTCCATGGGAACGTCAACAAGCACTTCTTCCTTGAGAAGTAAAATAAGTTTTTCCAAATTATAATCTTCTTTAGGCATTCCTTCGAAAATCTCGCATTCAGCCAAAAGATGATCAATAAATTCAACTCTATTTTCTGTAATTTTTCCGGCGATATTGAAATTTGGATCCAAAAGCTGGTTTCTGAAGGTGTAGATCGCTTTTCTTTGATGGTTGGCGACATCATCATACTCAAGAATGTGTTTTCGTGATTCGTAGTGCATGTTTTCCACTTTTTTCTGTGCTTTTTCTACACTTTTTGTCACGATTTTTGAGTCGATATACTCCCCTTCTTCTACGCCGAGTCTGTTCATAATATTTCTGATTTTTTCACCGCCGAAAATACGCAGCAGATTGTCATCAAGACTGAGATAGAATTGGCTTTCTCCCGGATCGCCCTGGCGTCCGGAACGGCCCCTGAGCTGATTGTCTATACGGCGGCTTTCGTGACGTTCCGTACCGAGAATAAGCAGACCGCCCAAACTTCTTACTTCATCGTCTATTTTGATGTCAACTCCTCGGCCGGCCATATTTGTAGCTACGGTTATGGCACCTTTTTGTCCTGCATTTATAATGATTTGCGCTTCTTGTTCATGATTTTTGGCATTAAGAACATTGTGCGGAATTTTTTCTTTTTTGAGTCTTTCATGAATCATTTCTGATTTTTCGATGGATGCTGTTCCTATGAGAATAGGCTGTCCTTTGGTATGCACCTCTTTAATTCTTTTGACTACTGCATCGAGTTTTTCTCGTTCTGAGTTGTAGATGAGGTCATTTTTGTCTATTCTGGCAATAGGCACATTGGTGGGGATACTGATGACATCAAGATTGTAAATCTGGGCAAACTCCGTTGCTTCTGTTTGAGCCGTACCGGTCATGCCGGCGAGTTTTTCATAGAGTCTGAAATAGTTTTGGTAGGTAATCTCTGCTAGGGTTTGGGACTCTTCTTGTATCTGCACTCCCTCTTTGGCTTCGAGTGCCTGGTGTAATCCTTCGCTGTATCTGCGTCCTTCGCTGAGTCTTCCTGTAAACTCATCAACGATAATAATTTCATTGTTTTTCACTACATAATCAACATCTTTTGCAAAAATATAATGCGCTTTGAGCGCCTGATCGAGATAGTGTGAAAGTGCTGCATTTTCCAAACTGTAGAGGTTTTCTACTTCAAAAAGTTCTTGGGCTTTTTCGAGCCCCTGTTCGGTCATGACGATAACCCTGTTTTTTTCATCAACGATAAAATCTCCCGTTGTCTCTTCGGGTTCGCCGGGTTTGGTTTCTTTTTTTTCACCTCTGACCATCTGTCTGGCAATAGCATTTGCCCTGGCGTAGTGATTTTGGTCTCTGTGTGTGGGACCTGAGATGATAAGCGGTGTACGTGCTTCATCGATCAGGATAGAATCCACTTCGTCCACGATAGCAAAATGATGTTCTCTTTGTACTTTTTCTTCCACTCTTACTTTCATGTTGTCGCGCAGATAATCAAAACCGTATTCGTTGTTGGTTCCGTACACAATATCCGCACTGTATTGCGCTTTTCTGCTTCGCTCATCGTGCACATCGGAAGTAATACAGCCTACAGAATACCCCAAAAATCTATAGAGCATACCCATCTGTTCGGAGTCTCTGCGCGCAAGGTAGTCGTTGACTGTAACGACATGCACGCCTTTGCCGCTCATCGCATTGAGTATAACAGCAAGGGTGGCAACCAGGGTTTTCCCTTCCCCTGTTTTCATCTCGGCAATATTGCCATCATGCAGCACCATGCCTCCGACCATCTGGACATCAAAATGTCTCATCCCTAAAATACGCTTAGATGCTTCACGGGTAATTGCAAAAGAATCATAGAGCACCTCATTCAGATTTGCTTTACCGCTTTGTACTTCTTGCCTGAGGGCTGCAAAAGCAGATTGCAATGCTTCGTCGCTGAGCGCTTCATATTTGCTCTCAAGCGCATTGATCGATTTCACTTTTTTGAGATAGTTTTTGACGATCTTTTCATTTTGTGTGCCAAATATTTTAAGTACGGTTTTTATCATGATTGCGTATGCCTAGTTGTAAAATTCGAATAATTTTATCCAAAAAAAATGTAAAGACGGTTAAACCTTGTGTAAATTGCTTTTTTGAGTATATTTTTAGCAGAGATATTTTTCTCTCTTTCTTCCACGATTTTATGACAAAATACCAACACGTTAGCCCAAAACAAGTCGATTTTGGGTATATTTTGATGAACAAAAGGAAACAGATGAAATTAGTATTATTGACATTTATAATGAGCAGTATGTTGTTTGCTCAAATACACGTGCCCGAAAATTTTCAGGCAGATTTTACCCAAACGATCACCAATCCAAAGAAAAAAGTGATCACCTACAACGGAAAGGTGTATTTTTCAAACAAGAATCGGCTCAAGTGGGAGTATCTTTCTCCCACTAAAAAAGAGGTTTGCAGCGATGGCGTGGAGGTTTTGGTGGTTGATCATGATCTTGAACAGGTTTCAAATTATCGTATCAACAAAGGGTTCGATCTTGCGGAAGTTTTAAAAAAAGCAACCCCGTATAAAGAGAAAAAAAGCGTGTTTATTGCGAAGTACGAAAACAAAGAATATACGATACAGGTAGATGCCAAAGGACAGCTTGCGCGTGTGGCTTATTATGATGATCTAGACAATACGGTGCTGATTGTTTTCAAGCGGATGAAATACAGCAAAGGAGATTTGCCTCTTAAAGATATCAGATGTGATTATCCTAGAGATTATGATCTTATAGAGGGTTAAGATGCAAAATTGGATTGAAAAACTTCAGCATGATTCTACTTTTTTACTTATCGTCAGTATCGCTTTGGTGGTCTTGCTGATAATCGTATTGATCGTTGTGATCTATTCAAGCAAAAGCAAAACATTGGCCCAAAAAGTAGCCGAACTTCAAGAGAGCCATTTGGAAAAAGAGAGAAAAATAGAGAAACTCGAACAGGAACTGACGACGCTTAATATTAAAAATGCAAGCAATGAGCAGGAGTTGCAGCAATTTGCGGAAACAAAAGGAATATTGGGATCCAAAGAAGAGCTGCTTGCAAGCATTCAGGCTAAATACAATGAGCTTGAAAAGCTGCAAAGTCAAACAAAAACAAAACTTGAAAACATAGAGACGCTCTATGAGAAGCTCTCTGCAGACCATAAAGCGCTGCAAGAACGCAACGAAATTTTGCTTGAAGACAACAACAAGCATCGCACAAATAATGCCAGATTGCTTACAAAATTGGAATCTGATGCGAGGCATACAGCAGCAAAACTCGAGATGATACAGTCAAACAAAGAGCAGCTGAAAGAGGAGTTTGAAGTATTGGCCAGAAAAGTGTTTGAGGGCAATTCGCAAAAATTTGCAGAGTTCTCCAGGCAAAATCTAGACAGTATGATCAAGCCGCTTCAAACCCAGATCGCAGAGTTTAAAAAACAGGTGGCACAAACGTATGATACGGAGAGTCAAGACAGAGCGGTTCTTAAAAATGAGATCAACTCCCTCAAAGAGCTTAACCAAAAAATAAGTCAGGACGCTATCAATCTTACCAATGCACTTAAAGGCAAAAACAAACAGCAGGGGGTATGGGGCGAAATGGTGCTTGAGCATGTACTTGAAGCCTCCGGTCTTCGCAAAGGTTTTGAGTTTGAAAGAGAAGTAAATCTGCGTACGGAAGAGGGTGAAATCTTAAGGCCCGATGTGATCGTGCACCTTCCAGACAAAAGGGATGTCATTATTGACGCAAAAACTTCACTGGTCGCCTACGAGCGTTATATCAATGCCCATGAGGACGAGAAGCCTTATCATTTGACAATACATTTGGATTCTATCCGATCTCATATCGACGGACTTTCTCAGAAAAACTATGAACGTCTCAAAGAAATCAATACTTTGGATTTTATTTTTATGTTTATGCCCATTGAGGGAGCTTTGGCGATTGCTTTGGAGCATGACAGCAGTATTTATGACAATGCTTTTAAAAAGAAGATACTTCTTGTGGGGCCGACAACGCTATTGGTAGCCATGCGTGCAGTAGAAAACATATGGAAATACGAACGTCAAAATCAAAATGTCAAAGAGATCGCCAGACGCGCGGGAGCCATGTATGATAAATTTGTCGGATTTTCTGAAGATCTTATCAAGATATCCAAGCAGATAGATAGTATTCAAAACAGTTTTCATGCGGCCAAAAATAAACTAAGCGACGGAAGAGGCAACCTGGTGAGACAGGTACAGCAGCTTAAAGAGCTTGGCGTACAGACAAGCAAAGAGATTCCTGTGGAACTGAAAGAGAGAAATCAATGAGTTTACAAAAAGCAACCTATGCATCGAACCTGCCTGAATATACGGTAAAACATTCCAAAGTCTTTAAGGGCAACGGCAAAATGGAAAGCAAATTTTATGAGGAAGAGGCTTTAAAGCTTCAATACGAACTTGTCAAGCTCCAAAAGTGGGTTATCGAGCAAAACAAACGTCTGCTTGTGATCGTCGAGGGCCTGGACGGTGCCGGAAAAAGTTCGACCATCAAAGAGTTCAGCCGGTTTCTTAACCCTCGAGAAGCACGGACCGTGGCGCTGCCGAAGCCTAACTCAAAAGAAACGGGCCAGTGGTATTTTCAGCGATATTTCAAGCAGCTTCCCAATGAGGGGGAAATGGTTTTTTTTGACAGAAGCTGGTACAACCGTGCAGGCATTGAGCATATCTTTGGTTTTTGTACCCCTCAGCAGCATCAGCACTTTTACAGCCAGGTTAACGGGGTTGAAGAGATGCTGGTGGATGACGGCATTTTATTTTTCAAATTTTATCTCACCATCTCACGAGATACTCAAGCAAACCGTCTCAAAGACAGAGAGAAGGATCCGCTGAAAAATTGGAAAATAACCCCGCTTGACTATAAATCACACGAAGCGTATGATGATTATATTGCGCTGAGAGACAAGATGTTTGCTAAGACAGGCACATCCTATGCCCCTTGGTGTGAACTGGATGCGAATGACAAAAAAAGAGCCAAACTCAATGCGATAAGATATCTGCTTTGCAACATCGAGTATGAAGACAAAGATAAGAGTGTATGTGCAGGTGTAGATGAAAAAATTGTCACCCTGCACAATAAGGGCCGGCTTGAAGAAAACGAAACTGCCTGATCAGCTTTTAGGCGGCAAGAAACATCTTAAAAATCATAGAGCATGTACACAAATGCCCTTTTGAGGTAGTTTCAGTACATTATGCTAAAATTGCACAAATCAATAGAATCATAGAAGGGAGAGGATGTGTTAAGTACAGTCAACCTCACACAGCGTTACGGAAAGCGAGTGCTTTTTGATAAAATAAATATCACTTTAGATGCAGGAAAAAGATACGGCCTTATCGGCGCGAATGGCGCTGGAAAATCGACTTTTATTAAAATTCTCTCGGGAGAGATTGAGCCAAGCGAAGGAGAAGTACAGCTTCAGCCCGGACTCAAATTGGGCGTATTGAGCCAAAACCAATATGCTTTTGAAAATTTTACCCTCAAGGACGCCGTACTTTATGGGAACAAAAAACTTTTCGATGCACAAAAAGAGAAAGAAAGACTTTATATGGAAGGTGATTTTGAAAGCGATGAGGTCAACAACCGTCTCGCTGAGCTTGAAATGATCTGTGCAGATGAAGACCCTACCTATGAGAGCGAAGTCAAAATAGAGAAACTTCTTGAGTCTTTGGGCTTTCCTGCAAGCCAGCATGAACAACTGATGAGTTCACTTACAGGGGGCGACAAATTTAAGATTTTGCTTGCCCAGGTTCTTTTTTTGAAGCCTGATGTCCTGCTGCTTGATGAGCCCACCAACAACCTCGATATGGAGACGATCGCATGGCTTGAAAATGAACTGAAACGTCACGAGGGAACCATGGTGGTTATCTCTCACGACAGACATTTTCTTAACGGTGTAGTAACGCATATCCTTGATCTTGATTTTCAAAATATCCGTGAATTTACGGGCAATTATGATGACTGGTATATCGCAGCAAACCTTTTGTCAAAACAAGCCGAAACAGACAGAAGCAAAGCACTCAAAGAGAAGGATGAGCTTGAAAAATTTATTGCAAGATTTTCTGCCAATGCTTCTAAAGCAAAGCAGGCAACAAGCCGACAAAAACAATTGGATAAACTTGATATCAGCGAGATAAAACTCTCAAGCCGAAGAGATCCGTCCATCATGTTTAAGCCTCATCGCGAGATAGGAAACGAAGTGCTTGAGGTGAAGGATCTTTGTAAAAGCTACGGTGAAGAAAAAGTATTGGAAAATATCTCGTTTACGCTTAAGCGCGGCGATAAAGTAGCGCTTATCGGCTCCAACGGTGCGGGTAAAACCACTTTGCTTGAGATTCTTATGGAAAAGATTAAACCAGACAGCGGAAATTTTACCTGGGGACAGACGATCACGACAAGTTATTTTCCTCAAAATACGACGGATATTGTCGCAGGAGACGAAGAACTTCCGCAGTGGCTGCAATCTCATGACCCAAAATGGCATATTGATGATCTTCGCAAGTGTTTGGGACGTATGCTTTTTACCGGAGAAGAGCAGAAGAAAAAAGTGGGAAGCTGTTCCGGAGGAGAGAAACACCGCATCATGCTAAGCAAGATGATGATGGACAGTGCCAATTTTCTTGTGCTTGATGAGCCCAACAACCATCTTGATCTCGAAGCAATCGTGGCATTAGGCGAAGCGCTGCATAACTATCAGGGCAATGTAATCTGTGTTTCCCATGACAGGGAACTTATCGATGCATTTGCCAACAGAATTATCAAGTTGTGTGAAGACGGCCGGATCATTGATTTTGAAGGAGATTATGAAACTTTTGTGGAATCTTTCGGCAACCACTGTTAGTTCTTTGGCAAACCAAAGAACAAAAAGAAGACAATCCTCCTGCGGCAGTGCAGGAGGCGAGAAGAATTTATTCGATATTGGTATAGACTGTCTGGACGTCATCATCGTCTTCTAATTTGTCGATGAGCGACTCTACCTCTGCGAGCTGTTTATCGTTGAGTTCGATGGGGGTGTTGGCGATACGCTGAATTTCTGCTTTAGTGATTTCGATACCTCTCTCTTCAAGCGCTTTGGTCAACTCTCCAAAGGCAGTAAATGCACCGTAAATTCTCACAATCTCTTTATCGCTGCCGCTTTCTTGGGGCTCTTTGTCTTCCTCTATCTCTTCGAGGCCAAAATCTATGAGATCAAGTTCAAGCTCTTCGGTATCCATCCCTTCTTTTTTGTCAAAGACAAAGACTGATTTGCGCGTAAACATAAAATCCAAAGAGCCGCTTGTGAGCATTTCTCCTTTGTTTCTGTTGAGTATCGCTTTGACATTGGCAACGGTTCTTGTATGGTTGTCTGTAGCGCATTCAATAAAAAGCTGCACGCCATGAGGAGCTTTTGCCTCATAACTTATCTCTTTAATGTCTGCCGCATCTTTGCCTGATGCCCTTTTGATGGCCGCTTCGATGTTGTCTTTTGGCATGTTTTGCGCTTTAGCATTGAGGATAGCGGTACGAAGCTTGGGGTTCATATCCGGGTCCGGCCCGCCGTCTTTGGCGGCCATGGTGATTAGTTTCCCTAATTTGGGGAAAACTTTAGACATTGTCCCCCATCGTTTTAGTTTTGCTGCTTTTCGGTATTCAAACGCTCTACCCATCTTATATGTCCTTGCTGTGTATAGTTGTTGACGGCATTATACCCCGCTTTGACTTAAGCTTTTTCGAAGCGGTTCTGGTGCACCGGCAAGATACGACAAAAGGCTATAATAAAATAGAACCTTCCAAGCAATGCAGTTGCCGGATCTTATATCGGTCATCCTTAACGTGATTTGAGGTCAAGATGATATAATTTTTGTCATTGAGGGGCTGATTCGCACTCTGGTTTATGATCCCATCGGAGAGTTTTAATTGACTGAAACAGCAAAGCGCTGTTGAAGGCGCTGCAAGATTGGCTATAATACTGCAAAAAACAACAGTTTTTTCAAAAATGAAAATTAAAAAAGAAACAAAACAGAAAGGACAAAGATGATCCTGGAGGAACTGCAAGAGTGTATCAAAAAAGAAAAAGGTGTTTTGGTTTATTTTTCAGGTGAGCACTGCAGTGTATGCCATGCGCTTAAACCGAAGGTAAAAGAGATGGCAGATATGCATTTTCCGCTGCTAAAGCAAATCTATCTCAATGCCCATGAAAACCTCGATATTTCTGTGCATTTTCAAGTCTTTTCTGTGCCGACAATGGTTGTTTTTCTGGACGGAAAAGAGTTTGCCAGAGAGGGCAGAGCAGTGAGCTTGCATCAGCTTACCCGGAAACTGCAAAGACCCTATGAGATGATGACCGGATAAAAAACGCAGGCTTTTTGTATGCCGCGTTTGCGTATTTACTTTTTTGTAACGACGGAGATGTTCTCAAACCCTTTGGACTTGAGAATATCGATGATATCTACAAACTTTTGAAATTGTGCTTCTTTGTCTGTATGCAAAGAGATTATGTCTTTTTTGGGATCGAGTGCAAGGAGTTTTTCTTTGACTGTTTTAAACTCAAGCATCTCTTTTTCGTAAAAATACTCCCCTTCTTTAGTGATGGCGATATGGATGCTTTTTCTCTCTTCACTGATTTCCGAACTAGCCGTAGGCAGATCGATTTTAATGGTTTGATTGACAACAAAAGTAGCCGTAGCCAATACAATAACCAGCAGTACAAGCACAATGTCGATAAAAGGAACGACATTCATCTTATCAAAGCGTTCGCGTCTCATGCGTCTGTGTTGCCTTGCTGCTCTTGGCGTATTTCCCATCGTGCCAAAATGGTATCTGTTTTGGCAAGCAGTGCATTGTAGATCACCGTAGCGGGGATAGCAACAAAAAGTCCTGCCGCAGTTGCTTTAAGCGCCAAGGCAAGGTGCTTCATGATCTCGCCCGGATTGATCGTGTCTTGCTGCTCTCCGACGATATAAAAAGTAAGGATAATTGCCAAAACCGTACCCAAAAGGCCGATATAGGGCGCATTGGAACCTATGGAAGCGATAGTGGCCAAATGTTTGGACAGATCAAGCTCCAGCGCAGTCTTGTTATGATAGCTGGAAAGTTTAACGGAACGGTAATAAAGCACTCTTTCGATAGCGAAAGCAAAAGTAAAAAAGCTAAGCAAACCAAGCAAACCGATTATCCCGTAATCAATAATATTCTTTATCTCTTCGATGGGCATATTTTGTCCTGTTTTTTTAAATAGAAATGCTATTATAGATGAAGTATGTTAAAAATGTGTTAAATCCTCATTTGAGGTCTCAAGTAACGCCATAAAGCCCTCTTTTAAGTAGTTTCGTTCCAACTCTAAGCTATAATAATCCAATTTTTTGTAAAGTATAAGGAAGTCTAATGAGTGATTTGTTTGAAGATCAAAACAATATTGAAGAGGTGCTGATAGAAGACAGTATCAAATCGAGCTATCTTGACTATTCGATGAGTGTAATTATCGGTCGAGCGCTGCCCGATGCCAGAGACGGGCTTAAACCGGTACACCGCAGAATACTCTATGCGATGAATGAACTCAATCTTTCTCACAGAAATCCCTATAAAAAATCCGCACGTATCGTCGGGGATGTGATCGGTAAGTATCACCCGCACGGAGATACGGCAGTGTACGATGCGCTTGTGCGTATGGCTCAGGATTTTTCGATGCAGGCGCCGCTGATAGACGGACAAGGAAACTTTGGGTCTGTCGATGGGGACAGCGCTGCTGCGATGAGATATACCGAAGCGCGTATGACAAAAATCGCCGAAGATCTTTTGAATGATCTGGAAAAAGATACGGTTGACTTTGTGCCTAACTATGATGACTCTATGAGCGAACCCGATGTGCTGCCTTCGCGTGTGCCAAACCTCCTTCTTAACGGAAGTTCCGGTATTGCTGTAGGTATGGCCACCAACATTCCCCCGCACCGTCTGGATGAACTTATTGAGGCGCTGGTCTTGCGCATTGATGATCCTCGGACCACCGTTGAAGATATGATGGGCAAGGTGCAGGGGCCTGATTTTCCGACAGGAGGTATCATTTTTGGGCGAAAAGGTATTACTGATGCCTACACAACGGGACGCGGACGTATCAAGGTGCGCGCCAAAACACACATAGAAGAGAAGGGAAGCCGAGAGATTATTGTGATCGATGAGCTTCCTTACCAGGTGAACAAAGCAAGGTTGATTGAAAACATCGCCCAATTGGTTCGCGAGAAACATATCGAAGGCATTTCTGAAATCAGAGACGAATCTGATCGGGAAGGTATCCGTGTTGTAATGGAACTCAAACGTGATGCAATGAGCGAGATTGTCCTCAATAATCTTTTGAAAAGCACACAGATGCAGGTAACCTTCGGCATCATCATGCTTGCTATCACCAACAAAGAACCAAAAGTTTTCAATCTTCTGGAGCTTTTTGATCTCTTTTTGAAGCATAGAAAAACCGTTGTGATCCGCAGAACCATTTTTGATCTTGAAAAAGCAAGAGCAAGAGCCCATATCTTAGAAGGCCTCAAAATCGCTGTAGACAACATCGATGAGGTGATCAAGATCATTCGTGCAAGCAATGACGATACGGAGGCCAAAGAGAATCTGATGGGGCGTTTTGAGCTTTCAGAGATTCAAGCCAAAGCGATTTTGGAGATGAGACTAAGACGTTTAACGGGCCTTGAGATCGAAAAGATCGAGAATGAACTTGCCGAACTCAGAAGACTTATCGAAGAACTTGAAAGTATTCTCAAAAGTGAAGAAAAGATCAATCAGATCATCAAAGCAGAACTTATAGAGATCAAAGAAAAATACACCACAGCGCGCCGTACGGAGATCATTGATGACTATGATGACATAGATATCGAAGATTTGATTCCCGATGAGCCGATGGTGGTAACGATTACACACCGCGGATATATCAAGCGCGTACCGGTTAAATCATATGAAAAGCAGCACCGCGGAGGAAAAGGCAAGATCGCCGTGACTACCCACGAAGATGACTTTATCGAGCGTTTCTTTATTTCTACAACCCACGATACGCTCATGTTTGTCACCGACAAAGGGCAGCTCTATTGGCTCAAAGTATACCGTATTCCCGAAGGAAGCCGTACAGCCAAAGGCAAAGCCGTGGTAAATTTGATCAATCTTGAGCAAGACGAGAAGATCATGGCGATCATTCCGACTACGGATTTTGATGCAGATAAAGGATTGGTATTCTTTACGAAAAACGGTATTGTCAAGCGAACAAACCTTTCAGAATATGCAAATATCAGAAGCAACGGTGTCAGAGCGATCAACTTGGATGAAGATGATGAACTGGTGGAAGCCAAGATCGTTAAGCCTGACACCAAATGGCTTTTTGTTGCGACAAAAAAAGGTCTTTGTATACGGTTTAAGGTAGAAGAAGCTAGAGAGATCGGCCGAGTGGCAAGAGGAGTCACGGCGATCAAGTTTAAGATCGCAGGGGACTATGTGTGCGGTGCGACAACGATTGAAAATGAAGAAGACGAATTGCTTATGATCAGCGAAAAAGGCCTTGGAAAACGAACAACAGCGAGTGAATACCGAGAACAGAACAGGGCCGGCAAAGGGGTTATTTCTATGAAGCTGACCCCCAAAACAGGCGATGTGATTGGTGTGGTGTTTGTGGAAGAAGACAAGGATTTGATGTGTCTGACCAGTATCGGAAAAATGATCCGTGTAGATATGGAAACGATCCGTAAAGCCGGAAGAAACACCTCGGGTGTCAAGATTGTCAATGTGGAAAAAGAAGACAAGGTCGTAAGTATCGCCAAGTGTTCCAAAGAAGAAGAGCCAAGCGCTGACGATGAAGAAGAAAATACAAATAATACACTAGGATTATAAGAATGAAAAAATATAATGTTGCTGTTGTAGGTGCCTCCGGGGCGGTAGGTGAAGAGATCTTTAGAGTACTGGAAGAGACAAAGTTTCCTATCAATGATATTTTGCCGCTCGCAAGTGCAAGAAGCGCAGGAGGTGAGATTGAGTGCCAGGGGGAAGTTTACCGGATAGAGGAGTTGACGCCTGAGGTGTTTGAAGGAAGAGATATTGATATCGCTTTTTTCTCGGCAGGCGGGAGTATTTCTGCAAAATATGCACAATATGCCGTTGAAGCAGGGGCGGTTGTTATCGATAACACTTCACACTTCAGAATGGATCCAAAAGTACCATTGGTGGTGCCTGAGGTAAACCCTGAAGATATCAAGCGCTGGGAAGAGACGGGAATCATCGCCAACCCTAATTGCTCTACTATTCAGATGGTACACCTCCTTAAACCGCTTCATGATCTTTACGGGATTAAAAGAGTGGATGTGAGTACCTACCAGGCAGTAAGCGGGGCAGGGAAAAAAGGAATGGAAGAGCTTGTGATGCAGATGCAGGCTTTTTTCAATTTCTCTTTAGATCAAGCCAAGGTGGAAGCCTTTGCGCACAGAATCGCGCTCAATGTCATTCCCCAAATTGATGCGGCTCAGCCCAACGGTTACACCAAAGAAGAGATGAAAATGGTGAATGAAACCAATAAGATCATGCACTCTTCCATCGCTGTATCGGCAACCTGCGTACGTGTGCCTGTACTTAGAAGCCACAGCGAATCCATCACGATTACTTTTGAAGAGAATGTTGATGTGGATGTACAAAAAGCCAAAGAGGCTTTGTCGGCTTTTGAAAATGTTGTTGTTATAGACAACCTTGAAAAAGGCGAATATCCGATGCCTGCCACGGCAACCGATACCGATGAAACCTATGTGGGGCGGATCAGAAAAGATCTTTTTGCAAAAAATATGCTGCACCTTTGGGGTGTGGCCGATCAGGTACGGGTAGGCGCTGCGACCAATGCAGTAAGGATCGCGCAAAAATGGATTAAATTGGAGCATGAATGAAATTGATTGAACGTTTTTTTGAAAATATTCTTTGGAATACGCGTTTTTTTGTAGTGCTCGCCGTGATTTTCAGTATGCTGGGCGGAATATCACTCTTTATAGTCGCAAGTATGGATATATGGGAGGTTGTAAAGAATGTGGCTAATGTCTATATCAACCATTTGCATCCTGAGGATTTTCATGAAGAGGTTGTGGGCGGATTGATCGGTGCGATCGATCTTTATTTGATGGCGATCGTAATGTTTATCTTCGGCTTTGGATTGTATGAGCTGTTTATTTCCGATATCGATATCGCCAAACAAAGCGCCTCATCAAGAATCCTTGAGATCCATTCTCTTGATGAACTCAAAGATAAATTGGCCAAAGTAATCGTGATGGTGCTTATCGTCAGTTTCTTCCAGAGAGTACTGCATACGGAGTATAACGGTGCTCTTGAGATGCTTTATTTTTCTGTTTCTATTTTAGGGCTGTCAGTAGGGCTTTATTTTTTACATAAAGGCGGTAATCATTAATGGGTAAAATATTTGTAGATGCCTGTTTGGGCAAAGAGACACCCTATACTCCGGTTTGGATGATGCGGCAGGCAGGCCGTTATCTTCCGGAGTACAGGGAGGTCAGATCACAAGCAGGAAACTTTTTAAATTTATGCCATGATCCTCACAGAGCATGCGAAGTGACATTGCAGCCGGTGGATATTTTGGATGTGGATGCAGCGATCTTGTTTTCAGATATTCTGGTGGTTCCTAACGAAATGGGCATGAAGCTTGATTTTATTACGGGAGAGGGCCCTGTTTTTGAAAGCCCTATCAAAACGCAAGAGGATCTTGATGCGCTCATCGGCGGCAATGAAGCAGCAAGCAAACTTACTTATGTGTATGAGACGATCAAACTGATCAAAGAGCAGCTCGCAGAAGATAAGGCGCTCATAGGATTTACCGGTGCTCCTTGGACATTGGCAACCTATATGATTGAAGGGCAGGGGACAAAAACATACAATATCTGTAAAAAAATGATGTACTCAAACCCTGTGCTTTTGCACCGCATCTTGGCAAAAGTCACCGAAGTGGTGAAGCTGTATATGGAAAAACAGATCCAAGCAGGTATCGATGTAGTGCAGATCTTTGACAGCTGGGCGGCAGCGATCGAACCGGCCAAATATGATGAGTTTTCATGGCAATACATGGTGCAGATCGCTGACTACCTCAAGGCAAAATACCCTCATATTCCTATCATTATGTTCCCCAAAGGAGTGCCTGCCTTTTTGGACAACGTGTACGGAAACTTTGATGTGTTTGGTGTGGATTGGTCCACGCCTATGGTGCTTGCCAAAGAAAAATTGGGTAAAAAATATGTCCTTCAGGGCAATATGGAACCGTGCCGTCTTTACTCGCAAGAAGCGACCAGAGAGTGCGTAGAATCTTTGGCAAACACGATGAAAGAGGGAAGACACATTTTCAACCTCGGTCACGGTATCTTGCCTGATGTGCCTGTAGAAAATGCAAAATATTTTGTAAACCTCTGCCAAGAACTTTCCAAAAGAGGGTAGATCAACAGAGCATAAAAACACTGTTTTGGCAAATCCCCGGCATTGGTCGTGGGTTGAAAAAAATGGTGTGATTTTTCTGTTTTATTCTAAAAACCCTTGACTTTTAAAAAGTTTTTTATTATAATCTCACCCACGAAACAAGCACCTTAGCTTTTTCTTAACCATTCCGGATTAGCTCAGCGGTAGAGTAGATGACTGTTAATCATTTGGTCACTGGTTCGAATCCAGTATCCGGAGCCACTTCTCTTAAAAATCACCAAATCACCAATTCTAATCGCTAATGCAACTTCACCTCCATTAAGCAGCTAAAACTTTAGCAAATTCTGTAAAAAATACTTCATACGGTGTTCTGTAACCAAATACTTTTCTAGGTCTCTGGTTTAGCTCGTTCTGTATGGGAACAAAAACTTAGCAATCTAGCTCTAGCTTATTTTTTGTACATTTCATATTCTTTTTTTAGACGCTCTTTTTCTTCTTTGAAATACTCTTTTTGCTGTTCTTTATCTTTTTTCATTTGTTCGCGTTCTAATTCATACTGGTCTTTCATCGCTTCGCGCTGCATCTCTTCATGGTGTTTATAGTCCTCTCTGTCAATCTCTTCTTGGTGTTTTTGATACTCCCTTACCATTTCTTTTTGATGGTTGTCTGCACTGAGTATCTGCGGCATAATGGCCAGCAGCATTCCTGTTGTGATTGAGGTTAAAATTTGCTTCATTCGCTCTCCTTGTATTGATAGCAAAGTATAGGATAAGATTGTGAAAAATTGTGAAGTTTTAAAGATTGGTTTCTTGCACGCTGATCTTACAGTGTCGTAAAAGGATTGTAAAGCACCGGCATCAATCCGGCGCTTTGATGCTGCAGAAAATTATTTTGTCTCATCGTCCAGATAGCCGATCCCCGCGCCTACTGCCGTACCGACAACCGCTCCTGTAAGCACATTGTGTCCCGTTACACCGGAAACGACTGCCCCGGTTCCTGCTCCTATAAGAGCGCCTTTTTTTGTGCTGGGACCCACTTGCGCGCATCCGCTCATTGCTACCGCCACAGCAGCGGCAGCCGCTATATATTTGATGTTCAGCTTTTTCATCGTTGAATCTCCTTTTTTATTTTATTGTTTGATATCATCATATCATAAATATTTGTGTTTTGCATTTTTTAAAAAAGTTGCAGCGAGGTAGGCGGGATTTGTTAGATTAAAGTTTGTTTGACTATAATTTCCCAATTTTAGATGAGGATGACAGATGTCTTATAAAATCGCAGTTATTGGTTTGGGGTATGTGGGGCTGCCGTTGGCCGCAGCATTTGCAGAAAAGTATCCTATTGTCGGCTTTGATATCCATCAGGCGCGGATCGATGAGCTACGTCAAGCCCATGACCGAACACTGGAACTCAGCAGTGAGCAGCTTCAGCAGGCTATCGAATACGGAATGCAGTTTACGACAAAACTGGAGGATATCTCTGAGTGTAATATCTATATCGTTACTGTTCCTACACCGATTGACAAACACAAAAAACCGGATCTTACTCCGTTGTACAAAGCGAGTGAATCGATCGGGAAAGTACTTAAAAAAGATGACATTGTCATCTATGAAAGTACCGTCTATCCGGGATGTACCGAGGAAGAGTGCGTACCTGTACTGGAAAAAATCAGCGGGTTGAAGTTCAACGTTGATTTCTTCTGCGGTTACAGTCCTGAGCGGATCAACCCCGGAGATAAAGAGCACACTGTCACTAAGATCAAAAAAGTCACCAGCGGCAGCACCCCGGATATCGGCCAAAGAGTGGATGCTTTGTATGCCAGCATCATCACTGCCGGAACCCATCTCGCCCCGACGATCAAAGTCGCTGAAGCGGCCAAGGTCATCGAAAACTCCCAGCGGGATATCAACATCGCATTTGTGAATGAACTGGCGGTGATCTTTAACAAACTGGGTATCGATACTGAAGCAGTACTGCAAGCGGCCGGAACCAAATGGAACTTTCTGCCGTTTCGTCCGGGACTCGTGGGGGGTCACTGCATCGGCGTTGATCCTTACTATCTCACTCATAAAGCGCAGGAGATCGGCTATAACCCTGAGATCATCCTGGCAGGCCGACGGCTCAATGACAATATGGGAATCTATGTGGCCAATCAGATGATCAAACTGATGATCAAAAAAGGGCATAAAATCGAAGGATCCAAAGTGCTGGTTTTGGGGATCACCTTTAAAGAAAACTGCCCCGACATTCGAAACAGCCGTGTCATCGATGTTATCCGTGAACTACAGGAGTTTGGCGTCAATGTTGACGTGTATGATCCATGGGCGGACAAAGCTGAAGTGAAACATGAGTACGGCATAGATATGATCGAATCATTCAATTATGGCAACTATGAGGCAATGGTGTTGGCCGTTGCGCACCATCAGTTTAAATCCCTTGATTTGCACAAGACGGACAAGTGCGTCCTGTTTGATATCAAATCATTTATTGACAGCAAAAAAGTGGACGGACGACTGTAGATGAGCGCATTTGAACAATTACTCGAACGATTCAAAACGGAGCAGAAAACATGGCTCGTGACCGGTAATGCCGGTTTTATCGGTTCCAACCTGACAGAATTTCTTCTCAAACACCATCAAAAAGTCGTGGGTCTGGATAACTTCTCGACGGGATATCAGCACAATATCGATGATGTGCTCTCTTCTGTCGGAGTCGAAGCGGCGAAAAATTTCACCTTTATTCATGGGGATATCGCCGATTTCGAGACATGCCAAAAAGCCTGCGAAGGGGTTGATATCGTCTTGCATCAGGCGGCTCTAGGATCTGTTCCCCGTTCCATCGCCGATCCCGTCACTTCCAACCGTTCCAATGTTACAGGGTTTCTCAATATACTTACCGCGGCAAAAGATGCGGGGATCAAGCGTTTTGTCTATGCGAGTTCCAGTTCGGTTTATGGCGATTCAGCCGAACTGCCCAAAGTCGAAGAACGCACAGGCAATCTTCTCTCTCCTTATGCGGTCATGAAGATGGCTAACGAGCTCTATGCAGGGGTTTTTGCCCGCACTTACGGTATTGAGACGATAGGGCTGCGCTATTTCAATGTTTTTGGCCGACGCCAGGACCCCAACGGCGCTTATGCGGCCGTCATCCCCAAATGGGTCGGCTCACTGCTTTCAAATGAAGAAATTTACATCAACGGGGACGGAGAAACCAGCCGTGATTTTACCTATATCGACAATGTCATCCAGATGAATCTTCTTGCCGGCACAACAGAAAACACCAAAGCTTTCGGTGAAGCATTCAATGTGGCTGTGGGAGGACGAAATACCCTCAACGAACTCTACAAGATCATCGTTGATAATCTTTCCGAGCAATTCAAAATTCAAAATTCAAAATTCAAAATTCCTAAAGGCCCCGTATACAGGGACTTCAGAGCAGGCGATATCCGCCACTCCAATGCCAATATTGCCAAGGCGCAAACCCTTGTCGGGTATGCTCCCACTCATACGATCGAGCAGGGGATGAAAGAAGCAATTGCGTGGTATGTAAAAAATATATAACAAACAAATACAGCACACTGTGTTAACAAAATTTGCATCCCTGGTGGGAATCAACACGCTAACGGCTCTGATGAGTTTTTTTTCGACCTGGCTTATCGTCCATACGTCAGGTTTTGAACTGATCGGGATTTTTGCTTATTGGAACGCTTTTGTTGCGATGATTTCGCTGATTGTTTATCTCTTGCCGCCCAATTTTTCAATCATTTATCTGCAGGAGAAAGAAAATAATCATTTTGATCAGATGCTGTTCTCCCATTATGTGTATATCTCACTTGTTTTTGTCTTCTTGTCTTTTATAGGTTTTTATTTTTCTTTATTGTATTTTCTTGTTGTTTGTTTTGCTTTATGTGCGATTTGGCTGAATTATATTGATATAGTTTCTCAGGCAAACAATCGGCTGCACTCGTATTTTGGTTTAAAATTCTTTTCAGCATCGGGTATTGCGGTCGTGTTATTGTTGTTTGAAAAACTGACAATAGAAACACTTTTTTTGATCTATATCGTCTCAAATTTTTTTACTATTTCAATGTATTTTATAGTTCATCGCTCTTTTGCAGACAGGAAGATTGTTTCGCTATCGTACTATATCTTCTACATGAAAGCACACTATCAGACATTTAGGGGGTATTATTTGGATATTATTGCCAAACGTCTTAAAGATTCAGGATTGATTTTAATGATCGGCGCATTGGTTGCGCCAAATGTTTTGGGTATTTTTTCAATCTTTCAAAAATGCGCCTCGTTTGTGGTGGGAAATATTCGTATTTTGGAGTCTCTGCTGCTGTCAAAAGTAAATTTTTTACAGTACAAAACGCATTCTGGAAACATGCCTTTGTTGTTGGGTACGATAGGTTTTGTTGGTATTTTTTCCCTGTCTGCAATGTTTCTTTACAGTTCAAACCATTCAATACCTTGGGCTGAGCTGCTTGTTTATTCTCTTTTTGTTTTTCCGATATCCAGGGTTATTTTTATCCGCAACACTCTATTGATGCAGTATCAAACCGGCGTCTTAAACCGATACACTGTTTGGTTTATATCGGTTTTTGTTGCAGTGTTTATGCTGACGCTAAACTATGATCAGCTGCTGGCAATCTGTTTGGCGTACACCCTTAGCGAAACTATTGCGTATCTCTATCTAAAAAAAGTATCAGGAGCGTTTTAATGCGTAAAATTTTACTTGCTTTTTTCTCGTATTTAAAATACAGAAATAAAAAATTTGCCCGCATCGGATCAAATTGTTTTTTTAAATCCATACATTCCCAATTTACAAATACAGAAAATATTACGATAGGCAACAATGTGTATATCGGTAAAAATGCAAATTTTGATGCCGCAGGGGGTATTGAGATCGGAAACGGGGTTGTGATCGCTCCCCATGTGACACTCTATACGCGCACCCATTATTACGATGGTCCGTCACTCGAAGCGCTGCCCTTTGACAATAAAATGATCTGTTCGCCGATCGTCATCGGAGATTACGTATGGATTGCTTCAGATGTGATCATTTTGCCCGGCGTGACGATCGGAAAGGGTGCCGTGGTGGGAGCAGGGGCCGTAGTCTCAAAAGATATTCCCGATTATGCCGTGGCGGTCGGAAATCCTGCAAAAGTGGTTAAATTTCGCGACAGGGAACGTTTTGAAACGCTTCTTCAGGAACAAGAACCCTTCGTATATAACAAATTCGGGCACAAAAAGGCAAAGATAACACAATGAATAAACTGATCTATATCCTCAACCACTACGCTTCAAATCAGGCCAGCCATTTTTACCATATTCTGCATTTGCTCGAAGAGATTGCTTCTGACGGTGTGGAGATTGTTCTGGTGATAGAAAAAGCCGATGAGCTGCCCCGCCTCAATCATGACAGAATCCAAATCATCGCCCAAAAAGAAATCCATCCTCTTAAACGAATGATTGAACTCTTTGGCATACTGAAGCGGCTCAATGCCCGGGGATTTAAAAAAATTTTTATCCGTATTTCCCAAAATGCCGCACTGCCGGCAATTGCAGTTTCAAGGCTGTACGGCAGTGAAGTGTACTATTGGCAGAGCGGTACCACCCATCTAGTCAACGATACCAAAGTAAGAAGCCTGCAGGATCTGAAAAGATTTTTGAAGTCCGACCTGCCTTTTTATCTGACCAAAACGTTTGTTGAGCATTTTGTGACCGGCCCTGAAAGTATGGCAGAGTATTACCGTGATGTTGTGAAGGTTGCTCCAAAGCGGCTTATGGTGCTATACAACGATATAGATCTTGGCCGTTTTGCCGAAATCTCCGAGGACGGAAGAAAAACCCTTCGCAAAGAGCTGGATATTGAGGATGACAAAAAAATTATTTTGTTTGTGCATCGCTTGTCTCCTGTACGAAAGAGCCTTTACTATATGCCGTATGTGATTGAGGCCTGTGCAGACGCATTGAGAAAAAACGGGTACCGATGCATCGTTATCGGCGGAGGGTCGGAAAAAGAGGTATTGGAAAATGAAGTCAAAGCAAAAAAACTTGATGATGTTATCAGTATCATGGGGGAAAAACCCAATGCCCTCATCCAGAAGTATTACCAAATCGCAGAGATTTTTATCAATCCCACCTTTACGGAAGGGTTCCCGCGGGTTCTGATCGAGGCGATGGCTTCGGGTCTTCCTGTTGTCACAACCAATGCCGGCGGGATCAAGGATATCCTTGGAGCCAAACAGCTTGAGTATATGGTAGATATCCGCGACCGCGACGGCTTTTCCGATAAACTGCAGCAGCTTATGGCCAGCCCCGAGGCGCGCCATGCACTCAAAGAAGAAAACCTTCATCATGTGAAGCGCTACTCGACTGAAAATGTTGCGAAAATGTATATACAAAAGATTTTTCATGGCTAAACTATTGCATATCAGCGCCAATACCTACCCTCCGCTAGACGGCAGGCATCATCACACCAAAAACATATGGAGAGAACTCGCTGAGGGGTTTGAGGAGTATCATATCCTAGCAAGAAGCGAAAACAATGCCTACAGCTATTCCCGTGAGGGGAACATCCACCTTCATCTGGTGCCAAGACTCACCCAGCGATCCAAAATCTTTTTTTTGACATCTTTTTGGATGTTTTGGCTGATTAAAAAATACAAAATCACTCATCTTTTGGCCCAGTGTCCGATCGTAGGAGGGTTTACAGCCGCTTTGGCAAGCAAATTTTTTCATATCCCGCTGATGGTTGAAGTACACGGCGAAGAGTATTTCAGACTGTTTCAAAGCACATCTTTTTTTGCGAAGATAAGTACTTTTTTGATGAGATACACCTTTAAGCATACGCGTAAAATCCGTTCTCTCAATGAAGCCATGACGCAAAAGCTGGTCCAAAACAAGATCACTGAAAACATCGTGCTTATCCCCAACCGTGTCAATCTCGCCATTTTCAATGTGCAAAAAAATGATTTTGCAGTAAAAGGCCCGCTTAAAATCATTTCAGTCGGACGGTTTGTTTGGGAAAAAAATTATTTGAATCTGATCCAATGCCTTCATGCCAATTTTGCCGATTTTCATTTGACCCTGGTGGGCGGAGGAAAATTAAAACATGAGTATGAGCGCTATATTCATGCACACAAATTGGAACAAAAAGTTTGTCTGATAGAGTGGATGGAGCAAAAAGATTTGGCAGATCTTATCGTCTCTTCAGACCTCTATGTCCAGTATTCGCTCAGCGAAGGAATGCCCAGGACCATAGTGGAAGCGATGGCTTTGCAAATGCCTATCATCTCGACTGATGTCGGCTCCATCTTAGGAGTATTGACAGACCGCTCCAATGCGATCGTGATCGGTTCAGAGCCATGCGATGCGCTTGTTCATGCGATAAAAGCATTGACGCAGGATGCCCTTTTGAGAGAAAGTATTGCCAGACGGGCATACAGGGATGTTGTCGAAAAATACGAATGGCACAAAGTGTTTGAAATGTACAAAAACGAAATAGTGAGCATGCGCTATGAACATTCTTAGGATCTATACGAAACTCCCGCCCCTGAAGGGAGGCATGGAAAAGCATATTTTTCATTTATCCCGCGAACAGATCGGGCAGGGACATCATGTGAAGGTGATGTTTAATGACGGAGAAAAGATTACTCCTGCCGATGAGAAAATAGGATATTTCAAACTGTACAAACTCCGTCCGCAGGCACTGGGGATGGTTTTGTTTTACGGTTTGATCTGCATCAAACTTCTGTTTGACAGGCAGTCTTATGATGTGGTGCATATCCACGGAGACTGGAGCGCTCTTCTTTTTGCGACAATGATCAAAAAGCTAGTTTCGGCAAAATGTGTTGTTTTCTCGATCCATGGGGGGATCACGCAACGTTTTGCCCATCAGCACCTGCTGCCAAAACTTTTGAGACAGGCCGATCTTATCTTTTCAACAGGATACGATACCGCGCAAGAGATCACAAAGCTGACCGGCAGGAAAGTGCATGTGCAGCCCAGCGGCATCAGCGATGTTTTTTTTGAACCGTTTGATAAAAAATTTGATTTTCAGCGGTTTACAGTTGTAACGGTGGCCAATCTGTTTGCCGTAAAAAATATAGAACTGGTGTTTGAGATTGCCAAGAGGCTCAAAGCGTGCGATTTTGTAGTCATCGGCGACGGCACAGAAAAAAAACGTTTGCAGGATCTGTTGGCAAAAGAGAAGATAAACAATGTTGCATTGGCAGGATTTAAAACAGCCCCTGAGGTAAGGGAGTATTATCAAAAAAGCGATTGCTACCTGCTTACTTCGTTCGCCGAAGGGACGCCCACTTCCGCACTTGAAGCCATGGCCTGCGGGCTGCCGATCGTAAGCTCAAATGCCGGAGGGATAGGCCATATCGTAAAAGAGTATCAAAACGGGTTTGTGCTGAATGATTTTGATCCAGACAGATATGCAGATAAAATCAAGCGTTTAAAAGATGATCCTAAGATGCGAAAAAATATCTTTCACAGCAATAGCCTGCTGGCCCAAAAGTACAAATGGAAAAACGTAGCGGACCGCATTACCGCGATGATGAGGAGTAAACTCGATGAAGCACATTAATATCTTACAGCTTGTGACCGGACTGGGTATGGGCGGGGCTGAAAAAGTAGTGTTGGATTTGGCCCGATATACGGACAAATCGCGATTTGACACTTTTGTGCTGGCCATGTCCAAAAGGGATGAGCTTTTGAATGAATTTTTGGAAAACAAGATCCCTACTACCATTTTGCGAAAGTCCAACGCGTTGTTTGACTTTATAAAGATCATCATATCCGTCAGCAGGTTTGTAGAAAAAAACAAGATAGATATCATTCACGCCCATATGACCCATGCCGTGATTGTGGCTTCGATGATCAAGCTGTTGCATCCCTCGGTCAAAATCGTCTTTACTTCGCACAGTTTCAACATAGGTTCCAAGATGAGAGAGTTTATTTTGTACCTGCTTAAACCGTTGAGGGATACGGATATCATTTTTTCCAAGGAAATTTGGAAATATTTTTATAAAAAAAAGTATCAGGTGATCCCCAACGGCGTAAAGATTGAAGCGTACGATATAGCAGCCGCAAAAAATCCAAGATTTACCTTTATTGCCGTGGGGCGGCTTGAGAAAGTTAAAAACCACCGATTGCTGATCGAAATTGCGCATCATTTGAAAGACAAATTTGATTTTGAACTGCAGATCGTCGGCGAGGGGTATTTGAGAAACGAGCTGCAGGAGATGATCCAAACGTATAAACTCCAAGACACTGTAAAGCTGCTGGGCCTCCGCAAGGACATTGGGCTGCTGCTGAACCGGTCTCATTGCCTGCTTATGCCGTCATTATGGGAGGGGCTGCCTATCGTGATACTCGAAGGCGCCGCGAGCAAAATCCCCATCATTGCTGCGCCCGTGGGGAGCATCCCGTCGTTGCTGAACGAAGAAAATGCCTATCTGGCAGAGCCTGAAGCGTTTGAAGAGAAGATGAAAACGGTACTGAGAAAGTACGCCGATGCCCAAAAAAAAGCCCAAACGCTCTTTGAAAAAGTCAAAAAGGACTATTCGATCGAAGCGGTTGTCAAAGCGCATGAAAACATATACCAAAACCTGGCGTAAAAAGTTCAAATCAGTGATGACAAATGATAAGATAATCGCTACAATGTCATCGCTTGTTTATGGGGTGTTGTCTTTTGCAATTTACATGAGTTTAAAAGGGTTTGATCGGCATGAAAACTAAAGTCAAAGTATTGATCTGCGCTGCTTTGTCGGTTGGGCTGCCTGTCATTTTTTTCTTCAATCTGGGGAAATATCTCGATGTGACACAGCAGCCCCTTAAGGCTGACATCATCGTCTGTCTGGGCGGCGGGTCTTTAGAGAGGATCCAAAAGGCCGGCTTGCTTTACGAAGAAGGCTACGCCGCAAAAGATATATTGTTTTTGGTGGGAGACGCCGAAGCCAATATGGAGTATATGCGCACATACAAACCCGAACTTCGCTTTGTTGTTGATCTTGAGCCGGAAAATACAGGCGAAGAGATCTATGCCATAAAGCGTTACATGAAAGCGCACGGGTATAAAGAAGCACTGATCGTCACCCATCCATCGCATTCAAAAAGGGTCAGCCTTTTGACCTCTTTGGTATCTATCCGGGGAGATGAGGAGATGCGTTTTCGTATCGTTGACAGCGGTGTAGCATGGTGGAATGAGGAAAAGTATTATCAAAACGAGATCGGCAGGCATGCCGCGATGAGCGAAGCACTCAAGCTGATTTATAACTTTATCGGGTACGGAATCCTCGATAAAGTGGGATTGCTGGATGAGGTGAAAAGCTGGGTGATGAATTATAGAGCCGCACATGAGGAAGAAAAATAAGTGAAAAGAAAACAGACGGTTGCCATTGTGCTAAACACATCGTGGAATATTTACAATTTTCGTTTGGGCCTGCTCAAGGCTTTGGAAAAAGAAGGCTACAGGATCGTGACGATCGCTCCGCGGGATGAGTATTCGCAGAAACTTGAAGCGCTGGGTTATGAATATCACGAAATCAAGATCAACAACAAAGGAACCAATCCGATAGAAGAGATCAGGCTGATCTATGATTTTGTCAAGCTGTACAAAGAGGTTAAACCGGACATCTTGCTGCACTATACGATCAAGCCCAATGTCTATGGAAGCATCGCGGCTGATATACTGGATATCCCCGTTATCACCAATATCTCAGGTCTGGGAACGGTATTTCTCACCAACAGTTTTCCTTCAAAGATCGCCAAATTTCTCTATAAGGTTGCCATGCGCATACCCAAAAAAGTCTTTTTTCAAAACAGTGACGACCGCGAACTGTTTATCGCCAAAAAACTTGTCAACTCTCAAATAACAGCGCTTCTGGCAGGATCGGGGATCGATACGGAAAAATTTGCCCCCCCAAAAGACGCCGGTCCGAGCAGCAGGCCGCTGCAGTTTTTGTTTATCGCACGTCTGGTCAAAGACAAAGGGATCGTCGAATACGTTGAGGCGGCCAGGCTGCTCAAAGAAAAATATCCCGAGGTCGAGTTTGCGATTTTGGGGGCGTTCTACCCCGGCAATCCCACGGCGATCCGCCAAGAGGAGATGCACCGGTGGGTGAAAGAAGGAGCGGTGCGCTATCTGGGGGTCCGCGATGATGTCAGAAGCGTGATCGCAGCTGCAACCTGCGTGGTGCTTCCCTCTTACCGTGAGGGGCTTTCGCGGGTCCTTCTGGAAGCCTCTAGCATGGCAAAGCCGATCGTCACGACCGATGTTCCCGGATGCAAAGATGTCGTTGAAGACGGGATCAACGGCTTTTTGTGCCGGGCCAAAGACGTCAAGGACCTGGCCAATGCGATGGAAAAGATGCTGCTGCTGCCTGAAGCTAAAAGGGAAGAGATGGGCAAGCGTGGACGCGAGAAGGCTGTGGGGGAGTTTGATGAAAAGATCGTGATCCGCCACTACATCGATGCCATCAAAGCACAGATCGGAACAAATCACTAAAAAAATAAATCCCCTCCGGAGGGGATCTTTTGAACCAAAGATTCTTTGGCTATAATGATATTCTCTCCGGCAAGCCAAAGAAATTAACGCCAAAGGAATGCAACTTACCCATGAATATACTCATAACAGGCGGCGCAGGATATATAGGCAGCCATGTAGCCAAACAACTTCTTGAATACACAGATCATAACATCATTATACTTGACAACTTAAGCACGGGAAGCCAAAAAACGCTTGATACACTCCAAACGATCAGGGCATTTAAAACAGTGCAGCTTGACCTCAATGCTTTTGAAAAAGTTCATGAAACAATCAAAGAGAACAAGATAGACACTATTCTTCATTTTGCCGCTTCCATCGTCGTGCCCGAATCGGTAAGCGACCCGCTAAAATATTATATGAACAATACCGTTAACACAACAAACCTGATCAAATCCTCTGTTGAAAACGGGGTATCGCGGTTTATATTCAGCAGCACGGCGGCGGTGTACGGCGAACCGGAAAAACTGCCCCCTGAGGGCATCGGCGAAGCGTATGCGACACACCCGATCAATCCTTACGGCATGAGCAAGCTCATGAGCGAAAAGGTGCTTCAGGATGCGGCAAACGCACATCAGGGGTTTAAGTATGTGATCTTTCGGTATTTCAATGTTGCCGGCGCGGATATATATTACGAAAACGAAACACTCTCGCCAAGGATCGGACAATCCTTCCCCAATGCAACCCATCTGATCAAGATCGCTTCAGAGTGCGCCGCGCACAAAAGGGCAGCGATGTCGATTTTCGGAGATGATTTTGATACGCCTGACGGTACGGGCGTAAGAGACTATATCCATGTGGATGACCTGGCAGATGCACACATCAAAGCGATAGAGTATCTGCAAACGCATGAGAGCGATATCTTCAATGTCGGATACGGCAAAGGGTATTCGGTCAAAGAGGTGATCGATACGATGAAAAAAACAACCGGAGTTGATTTTGAAGTGCGCAGCGCCCCGCGAAGGGCAGGCGATCCGGCAATGCTTATCTCGGATAACCGCAAGATCAAAACCAAAATGCACTGGGTGCCGCGCTATGAGGATTTGGCGCTGATCTGTCAAAGCGCCTTTGCATGGGAGAAGCAGCTGACATGAAAACGTCTATCTGCAGAGAGTACGATATCAGAAAGATTTTTGCTAAAGAGCGTGGTGAAGATACGCTGAAAGCCATGTTTCCCTCATCCTCGGGCTTGACCCGGGGATCCACCACGATATTTTCGTCATCCTCGGGCTTGACCCGGGGATCCACTTAAAATGATATAATTTACAAAAAAGTCATAACCATGAAACAACCGGCAGTATATATACTTGCAAATAATAAAAATGGTACTCTCTATATAGGCGTGACATCTAATTTGCCCAAAAGAATTTATGAACATAAAAATCATTTAGTAAATGGCTTTACAAAGCGATATGGTATAGGTCTGTTAGTCTGGTATGAAATTCACGAAGAGATGTCAGAAGCAATTCAAAAAGAAAAACAACTCAAGAAATGGAAAAGAGAGTGGAAGATACGACTCATTGAAGAGAAAAATCCAAAGTGGATAGATTTGTATGAATCTATAATTTAATTGTGGATTCCTGCCTCCGCAGGAATGACAGGAGGGGCAGGAATGACGTGAAAGGGCAACCATGACAGGGGGTTCGTCATCCTCGGGCTTGACCCGGGGATCCACCACGATGTTTCCGTCATTCTCGGGCTTGACCCGGGGATCCATGAATTGGGCATGTGGATTCCTGCCTCCGCAGGAATGACGGGAGGTTTCGTCATCCTCAGGCCCAACCTGGGAATCCATCACGGTGGGTTCGTCATCCTCGGGCTTGACCCGGGGATCTATAAAGGGGATGTGGATTCACCTTTGGCGGCGCAAAAGCACATCGCCTTCGGTTCCAAACCTACAAAATCAAAGCAGTTTGACTTTGCTTAACGCTTTTCATCTTCGCAGGAATGACAGGAGGGGCAGGAATGACGGTGGTTTCGTCATCCTCGGGCTTGACCCGGGGATCCATAAAAAGGATGTGGATTCCTGCCTCCGCAGGAATGACGATAGTTTGTCATCCTCGGGCTTGACCCGGGGATCCACAGGTTGGACGCATTTATATGTGGATTCCTGCCTTCGCAGGAATGACGGGAGGGGCAGGAATGACAGGAGGGTTTGAGTTGGTGAAACCTATACTTTTGAGAGAGGCATTAAAGCAGATCCAAAAGGCCCTTTGGCTATAATCTGCTCCTTGCTTGACCGGGATCAACCAACCTGATCCGGCATCATACTACAATACACCGATAAAAACAGCTGTTTGCATCATAACGGTATGTTACCGGCGAAAGGGGAGGAGAGCCAACATGAAAAAAATTCTTATCATGTTCGGCACCGCCCCCCAAACGATTAAAACGATACGAGTGGAAAAACATTGAAAAATTCCAAACATGCAATTAAAGCCATTTCACTCTTATGGATCGGCTCATTGCTTGGTGCAGGGTGCGCATTTTTAACACAGGTTATTTTGGCTCGTCAGCTTGGTCCGGCTGAGTTTGGTGCTTTTGCGACAGCGTTTGCCATCGTTACTTTGGTGATGCCTTTAGCGGGATTTGGGATTGCACAATATTGGCTGAAAGCTTTTGGCCAAGAGGGATGGGGCGCAATACGTTTTCTTGCCTCTTCTTTTCGTTTTGTCGGAATGAGCACTGTCGCTGTTCTTTTGGCATTACTCACATGGTCGATATTTGGACCGCATGACAAATCCCAAACGATTATGATGGCTGTTTTGTCCTTTTATCTTATTGGTCAGGTTGCTGTTGAATTGGTCAGTAGCAAATTGCAGCTCGAAGAACGATATGTACGCTTGGCTTTGTGGCAGTTTTTCCCTCACTTCATCCGTTTTTTGGTCGTGATTATCATGGCATTTTGGCTGACTGATTGGGTTAGTGGGGAAAATATAGCTTACGCGTATGCTTTTGCTGCTATCGGATTTGCATTGTTAGGATCGCATTCGTTATTTAGGATGTTTCGCGGATATTTTGACCTAAAAGGGCATGGAAACGAACCTGTTCTGGCTCCTGAATTGGTACAACCAAGCATCAAGACAGTGATTGCCAACTCTTGGCCGTTTGGTATGGCGGGGTTATTTCATTTGATCTATTTCCAAAGCGCCATCATATTGATCAAATACCTTACGGGAGAAGCAGCAGCAGGAGTTTACAATGTTGCTTTTACGATTATGGTGGCAGTTTTGCTTTTTCCATCCATCGTATATCAAAAGTTTTTACTCCCAAAAATGCACCGCTGGGCCAATCATGATCGTGAACGTTTTTATCAGGTTTATCGGCAGGGAAATATCATCATGCTGATTTTGGGCATAGTGGCAATGTTATTGATTTGGGCTATTGCACCGTGGGGCGTTCCTTTTCTTTTTGGGGCTGCCTACCAAGATGCCGTATCTCTTTTGACAGTTATGGCAATCTCTACCCCTATCTTGTTTGTCGCGAGCAGTGTAGGAGCGACTTTGGTCACCCAAGAGCATATGAAAAAAAAGGTGCAATATATGGGGACGGTTGCAGTGGTCAATATTGTCCTGAACATGGCGTTGATTCCTCGTTTTGGTGCATTAGGTGCTGCTATCGCGACGGTGTTGAGTAATGCAGTGCTTTTGGTGATTTATTATTTTGCAGCTCAAAAATTGGTTTTTGATGAAGAAAGTAATTATAAAAAATATACACAAGGTGAATTATGAAAAAAATACTTTTATTGGACGCATTGAGTACTATACATGTGGGCAATGGTGCTTTGCTTGAAAATACTATTAAGTTATGTAAAGATGCCTATGGTGAGTGTGAATTTCATATTATGACTTTTGATAAAGCGACCAACAAATTAAAATATGACAAAGACAAATTATACGATCCAATGTTTGGAAATTTTGCAATTGATAAAAGTGGCTTTAATAAAATATTTTGGGCACTAAAGCAGTTGGCATTTATGCTTTTACAAATTGTGAATTTATATACTCTTAAAATATCATCCGAAAAATTAACATTTAGTAGCAACCAAAAACAAGGCATATCATTAATCGAACAAAGTGATATTTGTATAAGTCTCGGCGGCGAGATGATTGGTGATACTTTTTTCAAAACTCTTCCATTTTATCTTTTTGTCTTTTGGATAGCAAGCAAAAAAGGCAAAAATTTCATCCTTTTTCCTCAGAGTGTCGGACCGCTTCGTATGAAGTGGACACGAACGCTGGTCAAAATAGCGCTGAGAGACGCGGCTATGCTGGTCGGGCGAGACAAGCCATCCTATGAGACACTTCTTTCTTTAGGCTTTGACCGCAACAAGGTGATGTTTGTCCCCGATGTTGCCATACAACAGCAGATCGGCAAAGCTGATGTGCATACCTATTTTACTGACAGCACTAAAAAAGTCATTGGAATTACTATCTCCAATCCTCCCCACCGCGAGATGGGCAAGTCGGTTGATTTTGTAGCTCAGATCGGTGAGCAAATCGAGAAACTCGATTCGGGCGAATACAAAGTACTAGTGATGCCTTCAAACTACGTCCGAGATGGAATCAGTACCGATTACGCCTTCTGTATACAACTCAAAGAACGGCTTGAGCGCCGTTTCGAAACGACGATTTTACAGAACCGCCCCTATTTCCCGGATGAATATACGGCACTTTTATCGCAATTAGAGTTTTTTATCTCCACCCGGATGCATGTTGCCATACTTGCTACAACGGCGTTCACTCCGACAATAGCCATAAACACACAGCACAAAATCATGGGTTATATGAAAAATATAGAGATGCAGCACTATTGCGTGGAGTATGAAAATCTTAATACGATTTTTGAGTTAGCACAAGAGATAGAAAAAGATAGGGAAAAGATAGTAGAAGATTTAAAATTAGCTAATTCAAAATTAAAAAAAGAGCATGAAATATTTGTATCAAGACTCAAAGAGATAGCATAGTGATAGATAAAGATTTAAAGATTTATGATTCTGTTTGTACCGGATGTTCCGCATGTACTGAGGCATGCACATTCCCCGATGAGAACGGAGTTAACCCAATCCAGTTGATTCGAAATGCACATGGACTTACAGTACCACGAATAGACAGTGCTATATGTACAGAGTGTATGGCATGCTATAAAGCCTGTCCGACAGAAGATAAAATTTTTAACAATGAAACTACATTTGAAAAATATAAGGCAAAAACAGGTGAATGCTATTTTGGTTATGTCTTAGACGAAGAGCATCGCTTTGAAGCGGCAACCGCTGGAATAACTACCGAAATAGCTTCATTTTTGCTTGAAACAAATCAAGTCGATGGTGTAGTGAGCAGTTATCAAAATGATGCCAATGAGATTATTACTGAAATATTTACTGACAGCAAAGAGGTAAAAAAAACAAGAGGCTCTATTTACAGGCAAGTATCTCTCTTAAATGGGTTAGCTGAAAAAATAGAAAACGGTAACCACAAAAAACTTTTAGTCATAGGACTTCCTTGTCATATAGCGGGATTAAAAACCCTGCATAAAGCAAATAAATATTTACGGAAAAATGTAGAGTTTATTACCATCGCTCTGTTTTGTAAGCAAACAAAAACTGAAGAGTTTTCAGATTTTGAACGAAGTTTATTAAAAGCAAAACCGAACCAAAAGATAAACTATCGAGGCAAAGGCTGGGCTGGATTTACAAGTGTGGAAGGAGGGCGAAGCCTTCCTTCCACTAACATTAAATTTAGCTTAAACTGGGGGAGTTTCGCCTTTACCCCTGAATACTGTTTCACTTGCAGTGATCCGCTTGGTGTGGAGGCAGATATCTCTGTTGGGGATGCTTGGCTTAGAAAATACTATAGTGACAAAGTAGGCAGTAGTCTGTTTGTAGCCAATACAGAAGCTGGAAAAAATATCATAGAAGAGATGATAAAAGCAAAGAAAATCTACACCGAAAAAGAGAGTGTTGAAAATATCGTAGCTTCTCAAAATACAAACTATGTAAAGTTTAAAACTTCTTATATAAACGAGAGAAATAAGAGCTTTGGTACATGTGATGATACTAACGCAACAACTCCAAAAGAGTATACTAGACTTATAAAATGGATAAAGTTGAATAAAATCATTATAGAGACTTTGTGCCATACTAATATCATAAAATATATTCCTGCTATTGTCTTAAATATTTATGCAAGAGTTAGTGCAAAAATGTTTCAAATGCTTTCTTGTAAATCTAATGAAAACAAAGTGCAATAAATGAAAAATCAATTTCCATCAACGAAACAAATATTAAATCTATCCATGATTAATAATTTTACAATTCTTGTAAGTGTTTTTATTTTGAGTATATTCATAAGTCCATATTATATAAATGGCGATCAATATCACTATCGGAAAGTGTATGAAGGATTGGTTGATTTAAGTCTAATGGATGGATTTGTTTTCTATACCATGAATTTGGATTCAAAAGAAGTTGTTCATTTTTTCTTATCTTGGATATTTAGTAATCTAAATATTGATAAAGATATATTTATAGCTTTTTCAAATGCATTATTGGCATATGGAATAGTAATGCTACTTCGGAAATGGAAAGTTTCAATTTTTATCATTGCACTTCTGGTGCTAACAAATTTTTATTTTTATGTTTTGTATTTTGCGGCTGAACGACTAAAATATGGTTTTATATTTTTAATATTTTCTTTGTTGTATAGCAGATATATTTATTTGTTTGCCACGCTGTCTATTTTTTCGCATATTCAGATGTCAGTTATATACTTATCAATACTTTTTGATAATGTTATGAAACACATCTCAAATGCTGTTTTTTATCAAAAAATAAATAAGAATTTTTTATTTATTTTTTTAATTTCCATTGTCACAATATATATATTAAGTTTTTATTTGGGTTCGCATTTTTCATCAAAATTTGAGCACTACAATAAAGAGCATGGTGTTTTTGAAATAGCTAAAATTTTTATTTTTTTTATCTTATCACTATGGTATTCGAAAAATAAAAAAGAAGTTACAATGATTTTCTTTCCATTATTCATAGCTGTTTTTTTGATTGGTGGGGAACGGGTTAATATGATAGGGTATTTTGTTTTTTTATATTATGCATTACCCATAAATAAAGGATTTAATTTTGGTGTTTTATTGACATCTGCCTATTTCCTTGCTGCTTCATTCGGATTTGCAATCAATATCATTGAACATGGGGATGGTTTTTATGGCAACTAAACCAAAAATCCTCACTTTCGTCAGCTATTACCTTCCAGGCTATAAGGCGGGCGGTCCATTACGAACGATCGCTAATATGGTGGAATATCTCGGTGATGATTTTGAGTTCTGGATCGTGACGCGTGATCGGGATTTGGGAGATGATGGCTCTTATACAAATGTAGTTATCAATGAATGGAATGATTTGGGGAATGCAAAGGTATTTTATCTCTCTTCTGAACATCAAACTTTTAATGAAATGATTAAAATTATTAATGATACACCGCATGATGTGATTTATCTGAACAGTTTTTTTGACCCGATTTTCACCCTAAAACCATTGCTGGCACGTCGTTTTGGACGTGTGAAGGACACGCCTGCGGTGCTGGCTCCTCGTGGAGAATTTTCGATCTCGGCATTACGTCTCAAAAGTTTGAAAAAAAAGGTCTACATCCGCACAGTGAAATTATTGGGATTGTATGACGGTATTTATTGGCACGCCTCTAGCAAGCATGAAGCAGAAGATATTCAAAAAGAATTTGTTGTCAAAGATAAAAAAATTATAGTGGCATTAGATTTGCCGACAAAAATAGTGCAAGATCATTTTATAGATAACCAATTGAGTGCTGAGAGTGATGTATTGCGTGTTGTATTTTTGTCGCGGATTTCACCGATGAAAAATCTTGATTACGCTTTGCGTGTCTTGAAGAGTGTGACAGCACAGGTGAAGTTTGATATATATGGACCAATCGAAGACAAGACGTATTGGGAACTTTGTGAAGAGTTAATACGTTTATTGCCAACTAACATTGACGTAAGTTATTGTAACTCTGTGCAACCGGATGATGTGGCAAAGATTTTTGCACAATACGATCTTTTTTTATTCCCGACCCGTGGTGAAAACTATGGACATGTCATAGCTGAATCTCTGAGTGTCGGAACTCCGGTTTTGATAAGCGATCAGACACCATGGAGAAATCTTGCAACCGATGGATTGGGATGGGACATATCGCTCGATGATGTGAACGGCTTTAAAACAGTGATTGAAACGATAAGTATGAGAACATTGGATGAGAAATATAAAGAACGACAATTCATCCGTCAAAAAGTGCTTGAAAGGTTGACAAGCCCTCAATTACTGGAAACAAATCGGCAAGTTTTTAATAAGCCATTAAAAAAATAAAAATCTTAAAAAGGAAAACCATGTTTAAAGACAAAACACTACTGATCGCCGGCGGAACAGGCTCGTTCGGGAATGCGGTGCTCCGGCGCTTTTTGGATACGGATATCCGGGAAATCCGTGTTTTCAGCCGCGACGAGAAAAAACAGGACGATATGCGCAAGCAGTATAACAACCCCAAACTCAAGTTTTATCTGGGCGACGTGCGCGATGTGAACTCGATCATCGATGCGATGCGGGGTGTGGACTACGTGTTCCACGCCGCGGCTCTCAAGCAGGTCCCCTCGTGCGAGTTTTACCCGATGCAGGCCGTGCAGACCAATGTCATCGGCACCGAAAACGTCCTCAACTGCGCTATCAATGCTAACGTCAAAAAAGTGATCGTCCTGAGCACCGACAAAGCCGTCTATCCGATCAACGCGATGGGTGTGTCCAAGGCGATGATGGAACGGGTCGCCGTCGCCAAATCGCGCAACCTCGATGAAAACCAGATCATGATCGCCTGCACACGCTACGGCAACGTCATGGCGTCGCGCGGGTCGGTCATCCCGCTGTTTATCGATCAGGTGCGCAACGGCCGGGAGATCACGATCACCGATCCGGCGATGACGCGGTTTATGATGAGTC
>KB223763.1_pt104 | contig 85465 bp, 77 predicted proteins | sample 524768 | NCBI WGS metagenome assembly AMQJ01 (sample SAMN00998488, study PRJNA167727) | sediment metagenome | isolation source: subsurface aquifer sediment | place: USA: Rifle, Colorado | collected Aug-2009
GGCGTCATTGCCTTGGTGAGCCATTACCTCACCAACTAGCTGATACCATATAGCCTGATCCCTTGGCGAAAAAACATTTCCCTTATACCATTAAGGTATAAGGAGTATGAGGTATTAGCAGTCATTTCTAACTGTTATCCCTCTCCAAGGGGCACATTAGCTATACATTACTCACCCGTCCGCCACTTAGACTGCATCTAGCAAGCTAGACCGTTTCTCGTTCGACTTGCATGTGTTAAGCACGCCGCCAGCGTTCACTCTGAGCCAGGATCAAACTCTCCATTAAAAATGAAATGGTTTGAACCATTGTCAAAGAATCACTTAATTGTTTCTAATTAAGTTTAATCTTTATCCGGTTTTTATCTAAACCGGTAAAATCAAAACTCAAAATAGACGTTGATTTGTTTACTTATATTTGGTTGTCAAAGATCATTCACTCTCACTCTCTTAACCCACTCGGTCAAGGTCTCTGTGTTTGTGGACGCGTATTATAGCACCGGATAAGATTCTTGTCAAGGGTTTTTTGGAAATTGTTTGGAAATTTTTTTGTTTTTTTTGTTTACTTACATTATATAATATATAATTTATATATACTTTTCTTATTTTAAGTTATTTTCATATAGTATTGTCATAATGTCTATAAAGGATTTTAATGAAAGCAATCATTCTCTTGTCTTGTATTTTCTTTTTTGGATGCTCCCATTATGGCCCCAAAATCGATAATGTTGCTAGCAATAATGAAGCAACAATGGAAGAAAAGATTCAAGCAAATATATCTGAAGCACAAAAAGCAAAAGAAGAGTATAAAATTCTTAGAAAAAAGCGCGATCAGGGATGATCGCTTTGCATATTAACCTTAGATTAATCTAGCTTCACTATACTAGCAAAAATTATAATAAAGGATTACAATGGCTTTATATAACAGGAATTATACTCATGTAACGACAGAGTCTGGCTACGTTCGAGAAAGCGCTTCTGTTGATTTCATAAAAAAAACATATCAACTTTTGGCCGCCAGCATGATCGCAGCCGCCGCCGGCGCTTATGCGACAATGCCTTACGCTGAAACTATTATGCAATACAAATGGTTCATTTTTGGATTTGAACTTTTGATGCTTTTTTTTGGATTAGGAATGACTAGAAACAAGCCGGGTCTGAATTTAGCTGCACTTTTTATCTTTACTTTTGCTACCGGTGTTTCATTGGTGCCTCTACTGGCTTTCTTAATAGGAGCAGGCAATGGCGCGGTAATAGGTAACGCTTTTTTGATGACTTCTGTTCTTTTTGGCGCGCTCAGTCTTTTTGCCATCAACAGCAAAACGGACTTTTCTAGCTGGGGAAAACCTCTTTTTATCACTTTAATTGTTGTTATTATTGCATCGCTTATCAATATGTTTATTCTAAACAGTCCGGTTATGCATCTTGTCATTAGTGCAGGCGTTCTTCTTTTGTTTGGCATTTTTACCATTTATGATACGCAAAATATTGCCAACGGAGCGTATGATTCGCCTGTAGATGCTGCGGTATCGCTTTATTTGGATTTTTTGAATATGTTTACTGCTCTACTCCAAATTTTTGGTATTTTTGGTAATGATGAGTAATGAAGAATGCACAAACAAGCTTGAGCGTCTCATAGATGCCAATCTTAATCGTCTCAAGGAAGGCATACGTGTTATCGAGGATATCAATAGATATATCTATGATAACGCCTCCCTTGCTTCTTCGCTAAAATCACTTCGGCATAAATTTCAATCTGCTTATGATCAAGATCGTTTACGACACAGAGATATAGAAAATGACATACAAAAAGAGAGTGTTTCGAGCGAACTTGTACGCCACAACATCAATGATTTAACAATAGCAAACTTCTCAAGAGCAGAAGAATCAGCAAGAGTACTTGAGGAGAGCTTTAAGCTTGTAGACCCTTTGCATTCTAAACTTTTTAAAGAAATCCGTTATGCGCTTTACGCACTTGAAAAAGAGTTCTTTATGCAAAATAACGCGAAGTAGCATCAACAAAAAGCACTTCAAACTCTAAATAGTCTAGAGGATAGTTTTTTATTAAGTTTTTTACTTGCTTGTATGTTAATTTTTTTTCTCCGCCGCTTACTCCGCTTTTTTTAATATAATTTAACATTTCGTAAACAGATTCAAAGTGCAATCTATAGGCATGTGTTTCATATATTGCATAATAGTATTTGTCAACACTTTGCTTTAGTTGATCTTCTGTGTAAATGGGAGAATGAATTTTTGCGGTCCGATGTAAAGTTTTAAATGTGGAGGAGGTAAAGATTGCAAAATATGCTTTTTTTGCTTTTTTAGAAACCCAAGAAAAGGTAAAATCCAAATCTTGACTCCACTGCAATGCCGAAGAAGATATGAGCAGTGCTTCTTCTTGCCCGTCAAAGGACGCATAGGCTTCAGCGGAATTAAAATCTGTAGAAATTTTTTCCACTGCAATGCCGGAAGGATGTATCGCAAGCATCTCCTTTGATAAATCCAAAGCAATAAAATGATCAAAAAATATATGATTTTTTTGTATATTTTTATAGATTTCACCGCTTCCACAACCAATATCAATAATAGCAGGATATTTTTTTGCGCGAAGATGCTTCACCAACTGTTTGGCGACCTCGGATTGAATAATATTATGCCTATCATACTCTTTGGCAAATCGAGAAAATTCTTTAATGACTTTTGATTTATTTTTTTGCATTGTATGCACTCTTCTCACCACTTTCATCAAACTTCATTGCTGCTTCAAGCTTTTTTGGGTATAATCGCCGATATTATACCCAAATTATTTTGGGCTATTGAATAATGCAAAAACAGTCAAAAAGAGGAATAAATGACATCAACACTTTTAGTTGCACAGATTATATTGGCAATTGGTATTACTATTATCGTATTGTTACAGAAAAGTTCAAGCATAGGACTAGGTGCATATAGCGGCAGCAATGAATCCGTATTTGGAGCGAAAGGACCTACAGGATTTCTTGCTAAACTCACCTTCGTTCTCGCTTTTCTTTTTATCATAAATACACTTGCTCTTGGGTATCTCTATACAAGTGCTAACACCAGTTCTGTTGCAGACACCATTGTGCCCGAGAACAACGCGGCTATTCCTTCTTCTCCGGCGAATTCAACTCCGACAGCACCTGCTGTCCCTGCTGCTCCAGAAAACAACTAAAACTTTAGCTCTGGCGCAAGAAAAAATCTTGCCAACAGAGCCAAAGCTATCCCTGCACAAATCTCATCTTGTATGAAGTACATAAAGGGTAAAATTTCTTTTAAAGTTATACGAAAACTTTCTTGGGCACATTCGCAATAAAACTTTTAAGAATGCAAAGATGTGGATTTATCCGTAGCGTATAAGAATTTATTTATAGGAGACAATTATGCTAAACGAAATTTTCAATCATACAAAAGAGAATATGGAAAAAAGTATCGACGCGCTCAGAAGAGACTTCACCACTCTTAGAACAGGAAAAGTAACCACCTCAATTGTAGATCACATCAAAGTGGATTATTATGGCACGCCAACTGCTTTAACTCAAGTTGGAAACGTAATCGCAACAGATGCTACCACCATCACTATCACCCCGTGGGAAAAAAATCTTGTAAATAAGATTGAAAAAGCCATTCAAGAGGCCAATATCGGTGTAAATCCGAATAATGACGGAAGTGTCATTAAACTCTTTTTTCCTCCAATGACAATAGAACAAAGACAAAATATTGTAAAACAAGCCAAAGCAATGAGCGAAAAAGCCAAGGTAGCAATAAGAAATATCAGAAAAGAGAGCAATGACCAGGTAAAAAAACTTGAAAAAGAAAAGGTTGCAGGCGAAGATGAGATAAAAAAAGGTCTTGATGAAATACAAAAAATTACTGATGGATATATCATAAAAGTAGATGAAGCTCTTAGAATAAAAGAAGCTGATATCTTAAAAATATAAGAGAGCCTGCATGAATATTGAACAGATATATAAAGATGCGGGTGCTCTTTTAGAAGGACATTTTGTCCTCTCAAGCGGCAACCATTCCAACCGATACCTACAAAGTGCGAAAGTTCTAGAAGATACCAAAAGGGCTGCTTTACTTGCTAAAGCTTTAGCCGAACAAATCAGAAAGTCAGGCATTCAAATAGAAACGGTTTGTGCACCCGCACTTGGCGGTGTGCTCGCCGGATATGAGTTGGCGCGCGCTTTAGAAGTCAGAAGTATTTTTGTTGAACGGAAAGACGGGCAAATGGAGCTTCGCCGAGGTTTTGAAGTGCGAAAAGGAGAAAAAGTACTCATTTGCGAAGATATCATTACAACCGGTGGCTCCGCCATGGAGGCTGCAAAAATCATAGAAACACTTGGCGCAGAAGTGGTTGGCTTTGCCGCATTAGCCAATAGGGGCTTTTGTCAAAGAGAGGGCACGAAAAATTTATCCAAACCAGAATGCAAACTCTCTCAAGAATTACCATTTTTTGCCTTGGCTGATTTTGAGTTTGAAATGTATACACCAGAAGAGTGTCCTCTTTGCAAACAAGGAAGCAAAGCAATCAAGCCTGGCAGCAGAAGCTAGTTTTAGCTTCTTCCCTCTTGGCTTATATTTCTCCATACTATCGCACATAATTCTATATCTATATCTGTCTTGCGCGGTTTTAGCGGCACGACTTCAATCCTGCACTGATCAATATGGTACTTTTCGTTAAGCACATCCGCTTTATCTTCAAATTCGCTTTCTAGCGCATCTATCTCTTCTTTTATCAATTCTGCGCGTTCATGGGCCGAATTCATCTCTCCTCTCTCTTTGAGTATTTTACTTCCCTTGCTTACCGCACGGCCAATTTTTGTTGAACTTGAACGGCCAAAGAGTGCGCCCAGCACAGCAATACCGGCTTCTATCATCGAGCCGGTAGAGTCAGAGGATTCCTTTTCAATACGTTCATTTGCCCTAAAAAGTTTCTCTTGTAGCACTTTTTCTTTGCCTGCATAGTGTATTTTGAGTTTTTCTATCTCTGCTTCTTTTTGTGCCTGCAAACTATCTTGTACCCGAACGAGAAAATCTGATTTTGATTCATCAGCTTTGGATTCCAACTTCAGCGCGGCGCACCGATAGAGCTCTAAATTTTGCTCCCTGTAGAGCACCTCTTTGAGTTCGCGCATGGCCTGTTTTAGGCCTTTATCTTTTAAGATAATATCGGGCAGTGATGCAAATTTTGCTCCGCTTGGCGGTATATGCGGAAATTTTTCAAAATGGCTTTCATCATTGGCATCACTCCAAACAAGTCGCTGCTGAGCAACATTTAGAGGCAACGACAAATGCAATACTCTTTCCTGATCTATGCCTCGTGCTTGTTGAACAAAATGTACTTTTGCTATGGCACCAAGCGTTGGATGGTAATAATGGGTTTGCAAAATATCCGGCTCGTAAAACTGAGGTATCGATGGATCGATATTTTGATAGTTTGCAAATACTGTATCTTTTGCAGTAGCGAATGGTAAATGATCTACGCTCAAGGGGATTTGTTGTTTTTGCACCTCCATGACTCTGGAAATTTCTTCTCTACTAAGAGGTCCCTTAAGGTAACTCATCACCCAGCGCGTCTCAAAGAGCCTAATATCGTCCAAATGGGCACTTTTAAGAAAAAATGTTCTTTTTGGCAAATTGGCCAAAAGCTGCCTAATTGCATCTTTATTGAAACTGGAGCCTACCTTGCCGCCAAGTCCGTCAATGACTCTGTCTATATCTTGAGTCGTTTGCAATCTCCCCACAAACCATGTGCCTATATTTGAGAGCCCCTTATAGTCCAAGTCTACAGGGTTTTGTGTACTCAGTACTACACCTATACCAAATGCCCTTGCTTGTTTAAGCAAAAGAAGCATCGGTTCTTTACTCGGCGGATTTTTTGTGGGCGGGAAAAAGCCAAATATTTCATCCATATAGAGCAATGTTTTAAGTGTCGATGTGCCGCTTTGTCTACGCATCCATGCAATATACTTATTTAGCAATAAAGTTACAAAAAACATACGCTCGTTGTCGTTCAGGTGGGAAATTGAAAAAATAGCTATTTTTGCTTTACCGTTTTCATCATAAAGCAGTTTTTGAATATCCATACTGTCGCCCTGAAGCCATACAGAGAAACCCGGAGAAGCAAGCAGTGCATTAAATTTTGTTGCCAGTTTAAAGCGCTCTGGTTGCGGATAAAAATCATCCAGGGGAAGGATGCCTATCTTCCTGAAAGATGGGTTGATGATTTTTGTTATCATTCCCTCAATAGACAAACTTTCTTCTGCCATCCACTCCTGTGAAATGATTTGTGCCAAAAGAATGTACTCTTTAGACTCCATAGGGTCAGCCTCTATTCCAATCAAAGAGAGTAAACTGGTTGTTGTACTTTTCAGATATGATGCGAACGTATCGGCCTCCTCCATAATCTGAGAAGGCGGCGCGTCCATGGTTCCCATGACATTGATACACACACCGGCTGTACTTCCAGGGGTGTAAATTGTTTTTTTAATATTTTGAAATTTTTGAACGCGCTCTACAGGCTGTCCCCAGCTTTCTATGCCTTCTTTCCATTCATTGGCTGTCTTTTGCGCATATTCCAAAGGGTCTGCTTCTTTGGATTTTGCTTCATCTGCTGTCCACATTTTAAAATTTTGTACAGAAAATTCAGAATCGGTCAAACACAGGTTGCCCATATCTCCTTTAGGATCGATAATGATCGAAGGTATATTGTCCATCGCGGCTTCTTCAATAAGACCGACCCCCAAGCCTGTTTTTCCTGAACCCGTCATTCCTATAATTGCTGCGTGTGTAGTAAAATCTTTGTTCTTAAGAAGCGTTAAGACATCCGTTGCCTTCATCAACGTTTTGTCAACATCTTTACCCAGATAAAATAAACCTAATTTTTCATATATTGCCTGCACGCATTACTCCTTCTGGTGATAACAAATTATTGTAACTAATTTTAAAAAGGAGTGTGCTTATCTTTTGATTATTTTACCTCAGAATTTGATAAATCCGACGGGGATGATTCAGGAGCCTGTTCTTGTTCCTGCACTTGCGCAGTCTGTTTTTTTTGCTCTGACTCAGATACGCCTTGCACCATAAAAGTTATAGGATCCTTGTCTTTCTCCTCTATCAAAACCAATACTTTACTTTTGTCTTTACTGCGGTATACATCAAACAATTCGACATGCGGTATCACCACATCAATCTCCACATTGTCTTCAGAGTCCAAGGGCAGATCATAGCCGTTGCCTTCCACCCGCAACAGAGCATGTTGTTCTTTTGAGACAACCCAGCATACTTTTGCTACAGGAAGCGCATAAATGGAATTTTTAGTATTTTCAATGCAAAGCCTGAAAAATTCATCTTTTTTTATATCCAATTTTCCGTCTGAATTTAAAATATCCAAATAAAGCACCTCGGTCACCTTCGCTGCTTTTTTTGCTTTTTCCAAAGACTCGAAAAGGTGATGATTGGATTGGCGCAGCATCTCCACCCCGCTGTATAGCGCAGGAAGCATAATGCCCAGCAACGCTATGGCAATAAGCACCTCCAACAAGGTAAAGGCTTTTTTTAGAGGCATCCTAGCCGTCCATCAATCCGACACGCACAGCTTCTTCATAGCTTGTTTTACCCGCCACAAGCATCTCTTTGAGTTTATCTGAAATGGTTTGCATGCCGCGTTTTTTCATTGCTTCTCGTATTTGGTGGTCATTGAATCCGTCTTTCATCATCTCTCGCACCTGCTCATCAATAATGAAAAGTTCTCCTATGGCTTGTCTTCCTTTGTAACCTGTAAAATCGCACGCCTTGCATCCTGAAGCATAAAAATACATACCCTCCGGGGGCACATCAATCTCTTTTGCAACATCAAGAGGCAGCGGTCCTTCTTGCTTACAGTGCGCGCACAGTTTTCTGGTCAATCGCTGAGCCAGTACTCCCAAAAGTGTCGAAGAAATAAGAAAATTTTCTATACCCATGTCCATAAGACGGCTCAACGAAGAAGTGGAGTCATTGGTGTGCAATGTAGAAAGCAGCAAGTGGCCCGTCAATGCCGAACGCAATGCAATATCCGCGGTTTCGCTATCTCTGATCTCTCCAACCATGATAATATCAGGATCTTGCCGCAAAATAGATCTGAGTCCCGCCGCAAACGTCAATCCCACTTTAGAATTTACCTGAATTTGACTGATGTTGTTCGCATTGTATTCCACGGGATCTTCTACGGTAATAATATTTTTATCGGGCGTAGCAATGTGCTGCAAGCAGGCGTGCAGTGTCGTTGATTTTCCGCTTCCGGTTGGTCCCGTGACAAGAATCATCCCATGTGCATGATTGAGCAGCTTATAGAGTTCCTTGGTAATATTCTCTGCAAAACCCAAATCTTTTAATGTGGGGATATGTTCACTTTGGCTCAATATCCTCATTACCACTCTCTCACCGTAATAGGTTGGCAATATGGATACCCTTACATCTATGCTTTTTCCGGAGATACTTAACTGTGTTCGCCCGTCTTGCGGCACACGTTTCTCTGAAATATCAAGGTTTGAAATAACCTTAATTCTGTTGATAACCAGATTAACGATCTGCTTTTCAAGATCAAGATGTTTTTTAAGTGCGCCGTCAATACGAAAACGTACTTCGCCTTTGCGTTCTGCACTTTCAATGTGAATATCACTCGATCCTTTTTGGATAGCCTGAAAAAAAAGCGAGTTAACCAGTTTGATAATAGGCGCAGACTCTTCACTTGAGAGCAAATCCTGTGAATTACGTATAAATTCCAAAAGATCTGATTCGATCTCTATCAGTTCTTCTGACGTTGTACTCATCGCCTCAAAATCAGAGCCAGTTTGAATTTCTAAAAATTTATTTTTTAATCTCTCAAAGCTCTCTTCATCAACCTGCACAACAGGATACTCCAAAGAGAGCTTTGAGAGATAATTAAGAGCTTGGGGCAACGTCGGCTCCTCTACGATACACATTTTTTTGCCGTCGACTATACTGAAAAGCAATGAGTGCTTCACTGCAAGCTTATGATTGATCTCTTCTTCCCAGAGAGGATCAAGATTGACATCCTGCAGACGAGAAAACTGCATTTTTACTTTCCTTCTTCCAATATACTGAGATTGCTTTTGGGAGCAGTGTTGACTCTTTGGCTTGCAGATGCTTCGTTAGACACACTGGTTGCATATCCGCTTTTTTTCTCCAAACCTTGTCTTACGATCGTATTATATCTTTCCTGCACACCCTCAAGCTCTGTCAGCGCCTCTCTGAGATACTGCAGATCTCCGCTTTTTCTTACGATATAAGGGGTAAGGTAGATCACCACATTGGTTTGTGTTTGACCTTCTCCCCTGGAGACAAACAGTTTTCCCAAAAGGGGAATGTCTCCAAGCAGCGGTACCTTGGTGAGCGTATCTCCTCCACCGTTCTTCATCATTCCGCCCAAGATGATTGTTTCCCCGTTGTCAACAATGGCATTGGTGGTTACTTTTCGTTTGGTCGTTGTCGGCCTGTCTGCGGCTGCACTTGATCCGGGCAATATGTCCTCTACTTCTGCTTCCACTTCGAGCGTTACCTGGTTATTGCTGGAGAGCCTCGGTTTCACTTTGAGCGTAATGCCGATATCTTCTCTTGAATAGCTGTTGATGATGTTGCCCTGTGTCTGTGTTGACTGCTGAGCCTGCGTCAGGATAGACTGAGTCTGCCCCACCTCAATAGTAGCCTCTTTATTATTGGTGCACAACACAGAGGGTTCGCTGAGGATATGCGCTGCGCCGTTTTGTTTCAACAGATCCAGCTGCGCTCCCAATGCAAACACCTGCTTAATCCCTTCGTCGAATTGAAATGGTCTCTCATTTGTTGTCACCACATTATCGCCGACAATAGTTGATGTTTGATTATTCAAAAATCCTAAAAGCGTTTGCGACACCTGCAACGAAGAAGCTCCTGTATTGGCAGCGGCTGAGAAGAGTCCCTGAGAGGTGATCTTGCCGCCTTCAAATCCGTATTTGAGTCCTATCTGTTCAGCAAGCTCAGTATTGATCTCCACTATGCGGGCTTTAACATAAACTTGCACCTTGGGAATGTCGATCGCTTGCACGGTGGCTCTGATATTTTTGAACTGCTCGGCTGTGGCAAGGACGATCAAGGTGTTTCTTTCAATGTCTGAAACTACCATCGCTTTTTGAGGGGGTTGTGCCCCTTTTACCGGCTCTTTGATGGTTTCATCATTCATTTGCGCAATCAATTTGCTTAAAATGCTCTCCATCTCTTCTACGTTTGAGTTCTTTAAGGGGATGACGTACATCTGCTGGGTGGTGCTTTCCCCTTTAGTATCAAGCTGCTTGATATATTTGATCATCCTGTTGTTGTTGTCTGTTTTTCCCACAAGGATGATCGAGTTGGTCGCATCATCTTTAAATATATCAACCTGTTCGCTTTCTATCGTTTGAGGGAAAAGCTTCTTTGACATATTTTGAACGTTAGGAAAAACATCTTTGACGCCGGAGTTGTTCAGTTTGACCACCACCGATCTTTTTTCTCCTTTTTGTTCGATAGCATTGATAACTTTGCTTGCCGAACGTAACACCCTGGGTGTTTCGGTGATCGCCAATACATTATTTTCTTTGAAGGCGATCACTTTGGCACTTTTACTCAAAAGGGGCTGGATTTTGGCGCGAACAACGGCAGAATCGGAATTTTTAAGCGGAAACATTACCGTCCTCATTGTATCGCCTTCGACACTGCTGCTCACAGGCACCCCCTGACCTGCAGCATCATTGCTTTTGACAACTTTATAGTACTCGCCCTGATCAATCAAGGTTGCGCCTTTGCCTTCAAGAATGGAATTGGCCAAAGATAATAAAGAACTTTTTTTGATAGGTGTGGTTGAAACAAAATTGATCATTCCCTTAGGTTCCTCTTCTATCAAAATATTTTTTTGGGTAATTTTTGACACCATCTCTATAAAATCTTTAACACTGAGATTGCGAAAATTAACATCAATGGTCTCTTCTTCTGCCCAAAGACCCGCTGACAACAAAAACAACAGAATAAATATGCCTGATTTTCCCGATTTAATTAATTTCATATTCCAGCTCCATTTCTTTCTCATCTCTTTCTATTACCAAGGTAAGGTTGTTGATATCTTCAATGTTCTTATACAGATCAAACGCAGCATTATAGCTGTTTAACTCTTGTCCGTTAACGGCTTTAATCACATCCCCTTTTTGGACACCCAATTTTTCAAAATGGCTTCCTTTGCGTACAAAAGTTATCTTGAATCCTTGGAGCATATTTCCTTTTTTCATCTCAACAATACCTATATTTTTATAAATATCGTCTATATTTTTTACATAATGGCCCACAAGAGATTTGTCTACGATTTTATAATCTCCCCCATCCACCACGTCTCCTTTTGGTTCGGCCGATGCTTGCCTTCCCGCAGAAGCAGCATCCAAAGAGGAGCTGATTTCGCCAATGCTGTTTTGTGCGCTTTTGCTTTTTAGCAAAGGTACCTGATAAGTTTTGCCGGCTTTGCTAAATATTGCAAAATCATTGCCCGCTCCCTCCAAGATAAAACCGTTGATTGCATCTCCCCTGGTGAGCACTTTGCTTTTATTTTGATATACGACCGTCACCACGGTGGCATCCGACGCGTTGTAGATCCCCAAAAGCTGTATATCGCTGATTGTATCCTGCGGTTTGGCGGAGGAGGGTTTATTTTGAGTTTCCGCAAGCGTTTCACCGGGTGCTAGCTTTACCCTGTAGTACAGCGGCTTAGGATTCTCTTTTTGACTCTGCTCAAGCCCGCCTGAAGGAAGCCATGCCAGCGTAACGGCAAACCATGCCAGCTTAATACCAAGCAAAAGCGCCATCATCACAACAGCCTGTCTAAAAATTTTAGGCTTAAAAAGATGTTTCATAGTACCATCCTTTTTCATTTTGGCGAAGCCGCGATTGTATCGCTTGGATATTTTTAGCCCCGATCAGATCAATGTGCAGCTTGCGTTCCTTAAGATTTACCTCTCCTTCTACGGCACCAAAATCACAATTTGCATCCAAAGAGACCCCAAAGAGAGAAAGCAAAGCATGCTTGAGCGTCAAAACCTCTATATGCCCGGGAGCTGTCTCCCTCAAAGACTTATCGAGTACAACATTTTGGATTTTTATCTCCGAAGAAAAAAGCAAAGTGAACAGTTTTATTTTCTCAATGGTTGCAATGTTGATACCCTTGACGGAAACGGTCGGATGATGAACATCCAGCGAAAACAATCCCTCTTTTATGGTTTCGCCGTTAATACGAATATCTTTTTTTGCAAGCATCTCCTCTAGTTTGTAGTATAGTTCTTTTTTGGGCATAAACACCGTTGCGCCAAACCAAATCAGTGCCACTCCCAGAAATATTTTCTTTACCATTTGCATCTAAGCTCCACACGATACACCGAGTCGGATTTATTGATCGATAACATTTCTATCTCTACGGCAAGGTTTGAAATCTTAGTAACAAGTTTATTGAGTTCTACTGCGGTTAAATTATCATAGCCGGCAGTAAGTTTCTTTCCTGTTTTGCTCCATTTTACTTTGGATTGAGGAATCACTGTTTGCAGCTGATCTATTTTTGAGGCGATAGTTTTATCGTCCCATATTTTTTGAAAGGCCACGATCTCTCTAAATTCATCAACGGAACGTTTTAAGCTGCTTATCTCCTCTGTCTGCCTAGAAAATTGCTGATGTTTGTAAAAATATGCTCCGCACATCATGCAAAACGCTATCACGACAATGAGTTCATTTTGGTATTTCTTCATACTTATAGAGCCCCCTCTATGTCCACATCGGTACTTTTCGCGGCCACAGATGCATTGAACTGCTCTTTTTTTGCCAATTCCTGCAATTGTTTTACGGCTTTGTCATCCTTGCAAACAAACCGTGCTTTAAAGCTTTTCTCGTTTATTTGCAAAGAAGAAAGTGCCGCCCCCCGAAAGATCATCGCCGAAAGTGTTTTGATGGTTTCTCTTTTTTTTCTCTCTTTACTATCAATGGCTTTATATTTTGCGGCAATACTTTCTCTGGCGTACTTGCTTTGTAATGACGGATGCGCCGCGAGCAATCCTTCTATCTCTTGACGCTGTTGTTGTGAGGCTTGAGCGTACCGTATCCCCTCAACAAGATACATCGCTGCGAAAGTCATGAAAATACCGGCCATGACAATCGCCTGGGACAAACTCAAAATCGATCCATACGCATTGTGCAGCGCCACGCCTCTGGAGAAGGCAAAATCTAAATCCGGCATGCCTGCCAAAGGCGCATCCCTTAATGCCGCTGCAGGAACGACGACGGCAGTATGGTCGATTACCCCAAGAATTTCTTTCTCTCCAAGTGATACCGGAGTATGAAGCATATCAAGCGCTTGCTGGGCAAAGTAAAGCTTGGAAACTTTCTCAGGCCTTATGTCTTTTGTGCTCAAAAAATCCATAATTTTATTGATATCGTAGGCGATAAATACCCATGCGTCTTTTTCTTTAAAAACAAAATATTCATACGCGAAATTCCGGTCAAGCAAGCCTTCAAAAAGTGAAGGAGCTATTTTTTTTGCCTGGTATAAATATTTGATCGGCAATATCTCTTTTTTGAGCGTGTAAAACTGCGGCGTCAACAGAAGATTGACACTTTTTGTCGGCGAGACAGACTTCATGGCCGTATGCACAAGAATCAACTCTTTTTTATTTGCTATCAAATTCAAAATATTTTATCTCTCCATGATTTTGCACAAAGGTAAATCCAAATTTTTTATTTTCATAGGGAAACTGAACTTCGCATCTTGCTTCATCCATATATCCTTTATAGAAAAGTTTTTCATATTTTGCATACTCTCCGCCGTTATTTTGTACAAATGTCTGCAAATTTGTTTCGGCGGCGATCCAATCTTTTTGAACCTGCGTTAAGTCAAAACCGAAAAGCAAAGCAATAAGCTCCGCAGACAAATGGTTGCCGTCAACCTGCTTTAGCTGCGCATCAAAAACAAAAAACTTTTCCCACGCAATATCATTCGCCTCGGCATCATCTGCGTCAAACTGATATCTTGTCAAAATACGCTCAAATTGTTCGCGTGATATAATACCATTTTTTTGAAGAAGCCTGCTTTGCTCTTTTTGAACCCATTTTTTTTGCCCCCCTATCTCCTCAAGAAGCAGTTCCTGCAATCTTGCGGCATCCTTGATGCTATAAGTCTGAACAATCGTATCAAACACGTGCTGTGCGGTCTCATAATGCATTTGCATGGTCTGATTGTTTTCAAGTCCAAGCCAATTAATATTGATACCGTTTGCCAAAGGATCGCACTTGATTGTTACTGAAAATTTACCGTCCGGCGAGTTTAGGGGAACAGGGTAGGCATAAAGCAGTTCCATGACTTCTTTTTTGTTTTTTCCAAGCTTCTTAAATGCATCACGAATGTCTACATAATAGAGATTGGCCTGAATCATTGCTCTTGTCTGTGCGGCATCTGTTCTTGCTTTTTCAAGATAGCCCAAAAGAATACCCACCAGCGCAATCATAACAGACAGTACAGAAAGGGTGATAATAAGCGCAAATCCTTTTCTGGTTCTGCATCGGATCGTTTTATCCATCTAAAAGCTCTATTGAAGTAGAATTTGTTGATTATTATATCCAATCAAACTAAGGATTATTCATGAAAAAAACGAAATATCATTTCAGAAAAGCTTTTACGCTCATTGAGTTACTTATTGTTATCGTTATTTTGGGCGGGCTTGCCGCGGTGGTTGCACCCGGGCTGATGGATGCTGCAGATGAAGCTAAAAGAGATACCGTTTGCCTGAAAATGAATGACTTGAAAAAACGTTTTGACATGTTCAGGCTTGATAACGGTGTTTATCCCGACACCGAAGAGGGCTTTGAAGCACTCCTGAGCAATCCGGACACAGAAAAATATCCCAATTATCGCACACAACCCTACCTTAAAGAACTTCCAAAAGATGCATGGAAAACTCCTTTTATCTATATCAACAAAAGAGATGATATCGAAATCATCAGCTACGGTTCTGACCGAAAAGAGGGAGGAGACGGCGGCAATAAAGATATACTTCTTAGCGAGTGCAACCAATAGATATCTTTATGGCAAAAGATATACAATACCGTCAGGGCTTTACACTTATAGAACTTTTGGTGGTAATTTTGTTGGTTTCTTTGGTCTATTTTTTTGGATTAAGCGGTATAGAAAAAATAAGCGGTAAGCCCCAACCGCTTACTCCATTAAACCTCAAGTCAACACTCTTAAAAAACGATACTGCCTCAAAACGGATGACGTTCATGTGTCTTAACAAATGTCAAACATGCTATCTGAAGCGCCAAACGGACGGCTCTTTTGAGGTGTACGACAATGGTATAGACTTAGCAAACACCAAAGCATATACTCTCAACAGCGGCAATGATCTTGCTGCTGTTGAATATGGGCGCTACCAAGATGACAAAATATGTCTACTGATCGATTTTTATCCCAACGGAAGCAGCACGCAACTGATTTTGCAACAACAAGACAAGGCTTATTTTCTTCCTGCTTTTTTCAAAGAACCCACAGAAACCAAAACGATTGAAGAGGCCAAAGAGATTTGGCTTGAAAACAGCAGGCTTTTATCTGACAATGGGGATTTTTATTGAAACGGCTTCGCTCTGCTTTTACCCTTATAGAAGTTCTTGTGTCGGTTTTGATTATTTCTGTTTCCATTATTTTCGTACTGAAACTTCACAGCGACAATCATCAAGAGGCGGTTTATATCTCAGAAAGAAACAAACTCTCTTTGCAAGACTCGCTCTATTTGACTCCTTTTGTTTTACGGTACCACAAAGATACTAAAGATGCCTATTCGCTTTTACAAAATGATTTTTATATAGAATCATCCAAAAGCAAGGAGATATTGAAAAAAAATAAAAGAGCTATTTTTATTCCTGAATCCAGAGAAACCCTTCCTTCCGAAGAAGAAGAATACGGCTATGCTGCAACTTTTAATCAAATTTTGCTCAAAGATGCCTACTCATCAAGCTATTTTCGATTTAGTTTTTAAACTTTACGCATTTTGATGAAGGCAAAAAAAAGCAACAATCCCAAAATCATCAGCAAAAAATTTCCCAAAAGATCGTGCGCCCAATAAAAATTATCTCTTCCGCCTTCACGCTGAACAAAATATACCACCATTAAAAGTCTCAAAACATTTATGACAGTAAAGGACAAATATCCAATCAGCATCCAAATGATTTTATGCAATATGGTTGAAGGGTAAGCAAGGATTGAAGCAAACAAAAAAAGAATTGGGATCATACCGTTACAGGCCTGTGTAATGACAATCTTATACTGCGGGTTGATCCAAATATCGATGCCTTGAAGCTGTTGCGGCTGCAAAAACCATTTCAAAAGAAAGAGTGTCAACTGTGTTTGTGTCTCATTGAGCATAACAGATATTTCCGTGGTGGGGGCATATAAAAACACAAACAACAATGCTAAAAAAAAGAAATAAAGAGCAACAAATCGATTCATTATCTGCACCCCGATACAAAAAAACCCATTGTGAATTTAAGCAAACTTTTAGCGCAATGCGTTCAATACACGACGGTCTTTTATATGCAGATCCAATTGAGGATGAGGCATCGCAATACCGTTGGCAGTAAGCGTTTCATAGATCAAAATAAGAAGTTCCGATTTTGTAGAAGGCTTTATTCCCTCGATCCAAACAAGAAGATCCAACTCGATAAAACTTTCGCCGACTGCACGCATCCACACCGCCGGCCTTCTTCTTGGTACATCTCTGAGTAATTTAATATTGCTTGCAAGCACTGCTTCTAAGATCAAAGATCTTACTTTTTTAATATTGGTGCCGTAAGGAACCTTAAAGGATATATAGATCCTGCGTATGCGATCTTCAAACGTAAGGTTGATCACCTGCTTATCAATCAGATCACTATTGGGAACGATCATGTCAATATTGTCAATTGTCCTCACTACGGTTGCCCTGAATCCTATATCAATCACTTTTCCCGTTAATGTTTCATTGATACGAACATAATCCCCGATCTTAATATACTTTTCGCTCAGCAAAATCATTCCCGAAATCATACTTGAAACAATACTTCTTAGGGCAAACCCGACCCCGATAGAGAGCGCACCGGCAATTACAGCCAAATTGGCCACGCTTAATCCGATACTGCTCATCGCAACAACAAATGCGATAAAAATAATGAAGGTTGAGCCCATGTTTGCCACAACTTTGATAGAAACAGCCCTCATATCTTTGCGTTTTTTATGCAACTTTGTAAAGAGACTAAAATAAATCTTTGCGACAAAAAATCCTAAAAGCAAAATGGCAAGCATCTTCAATATGCTCAAAAAACTTATGGGTGTTTCATCAAGCACGACAAAGGGGGTGCGAATATAGGAAGAAAAGTTTTCATATGCTGTAAAAAGATTCTCTTTTAGTGTCAAAACATTATAATTGATAGAATCTCCACTGCCTTTCGTTAACTTCTCGAGCTCTATAAGTTTGGCGTCGTAAAGTGCATTTACTCCGGAAAACTGCTTAAGTATCAACCGAAATTCTTTTTCCTGCAAAAGTACGGCTTTAATATTTTTTTGCTGAAAATAATAGAGTCCCGCCAATAATCTTTTGTCCGCAAGTGTCCTGAGGACACCATCACGCTCATTCTCTGTTTTTTTAAATGTGTCTGCAAGTTTTGGAGAAATAGTCTCCTGGGAAAGAAGCTCCCGCTCTTTTGAAAGATTTGCAGCGATAAGTTTTTTGTTAAGGCGCTCTACCTCTTTTTGATTTTTCGCGATAGACACTTCATATGCCTGCAAATCAAACTTTATACGCGGTATGAGCATAGACAAAACTTTATCGCCTTCGGAGACAAACTGCTCATAATTTTTGATAGATATTCCGTCATAACGCTGTTTGAGTTTATAGTAGGCAAACTGAAGCTGATAGAGCCTCAAACTTTGATGCTGTAAATCAGAGATGCCTTCGATACGTTTTTTAAGGTAGGAAAGCTTCTCTTGAATAAACATCTGGTTTGCTTCAAGTTTATTTTTCTCTTCAAGCGCAGAAGCGACAGTATCGAACAATTTTATATATTCGTCATCTTTGATCTGCTCTTTTTCGATCAATGATGTGCTGAACGTTTGAATCGGCGGCTCTTTTACGATTAGTATTCGAAGTTTTTCAAGCAGTGTCTTTTCGCTTCGCAGACGCTCCTTGGATTCATCATCCATTGCCGTATCATAAGAAAGTTTCTCAGCCAACTGGTCATAATACGCAAGTGTATTTTCACCTTCATATAAATTTGTATCTATCTGTACGCCCAGCAATGATAGTGTCAAAAAGACTGCGCCTACGAAAATCTTCACCCTTTTTCTCTCCAAAATAAAATCTTTGCATGCCATGCATTCTATAAACTATATTATGCATTTACATTGTTATCATACCATTTTTTTCAAGCACATAGGAAACCATTTTTTCAAGAAAAGAAAATGATGCTTATTTGGCATTACGAAATTTTTCTTTCCTGCTTGCTATGGAGCACACAAAACCAAGACAATCTAAAAACCAAAGCAAAAAAAGTTATAATAGCAACAATCAACAACAAGGATATTGGCTCAATGCTCTTTAAATATAGAGGTTTTGATAAAACAGGCAAAAAAGCCAAAGGTACAATAACTGCAAGCAGTGTGGAAGAAGCTGCTCAAAAACTCCGCAATCAAAATATTTACTATGAATCATTGACGCCCGCAAAAGAATTTTCTCTAGAAATGTTTTCAAAGCGCCAAATGTCAGGAGAGCAGCTTAGCACTTTCTCCAAAGAGCTTTCCTCTTATCTCGGCTCAGGAATGACTATACTTACAGCCATTAAATTGATGGAAAATCAACACGAAGAGGAAAAAAGATATCTCTCGTTTCTAAACTCCATTAAAACAATGATAGATGAAGGTAAATCTCTCTATCATGCGCTCAATACACAAAAAGTCTATACGTTGCCTGAATTTTATCTGCAGAGTCTTAACGTTGCCGGACAAAGCGGAAAAATGGTCGAGGTGCTGATCAATATGGGAAATTTTTTCTCTGCCCAAAATAAAGTAAAGAAGCAGGTTAAAGGAGCAATGGTCTACCCCTCCATTATCTTTACTGTAGCAATTGCGATGACTGCCTTTTTGATCACATTTGTCGTACCTAAAATTACCAGTATTTTTGAAGATACCGATCAACAGCTGCCGCCTATTACGCAGTTTGTGCTTCATATCAGTGATTTTTTAACCGCACATTACCTTGCTTTAGCGATAGGAATTGTTTTCATTGTTGCGATCTATAAACTAGCTTATGCAAAAAGTGAAAGTTTTCATAAGCTTATCGATACCCTATGGCTTAAGTCGCCCGTCATAAGTACATTGATCCAAAATCATGAACTAGGAAGATTCTCCTACATCCTCTCGCTCATGCTGGATTCTGGAGTAGCCTATGCACAGGCGGTAAAGCTCGCGGCTGCTACTTTTGGGAATTATGCTCTAAAGGATCTTTTTGAAAAAGCTGTCATCAAGGTTATGGAAGGAAACAAACTTTCAAACTCTCTGCAGGCGATCAAGGGGACCAAACCAAAAAGAAACTTTATGCAATCCCTTGCTTTAGGCGAAGAGTCCAGTGAGGTAGCCAATATTTTAAGCAACATCTCCAAACTCTACACCGAAGAGAACGAAGACCGGCTTAAAATCTTGCTGGCGCTGCTTGAACCCGCAATGATGCTTTTCATCGGTGTCGTGGTAGGTATTATTGTCTCTGCAATGCTGCTTCCTATCTTTACCATGACTCAAGGGCTTTCACACTAAAAAGCATCATTGACATATATCAAAAAAGGAAATAACCATGTACTGGAAAAAGTCTATCATTATCACGCTTCTTGGCCTGTCAAGCCTCTATGGCAAAACACTTCAAGGAGAAATCTCCTTGGGAATCTTTAACCATACTCCTTCTGGAAATGCCTCCTATACGCTTCCGGGAGAGATTATGAATGCTGCGGTTGATTTAGAAAATACATTTGGCTGGAAGCAGGAGAACAATGTGATGTTTAAAGCTTATCTTGAGCACCCTCTCCCTTTTCTTCCCCATATGAAAATAAGTTATACAAATCTTTCGCATGCGGGACAAAATAATACTACAGATTTTTTTTGGGGAAATATTATCTCTTTTGACGGATCTGTAGCAAGCAGTCTGGATCTAAAGCTCTATGATATCACCCCCTATTATGAAATTTTGGACAATGACATAGAAGTCGACCTGGGAGTCACTCTAAGATATATCAATGGCGATATTGCCGTAAACACATTGTTTCAAAACGAGACGACAGATTTTGAGAGCTTAGTTCCCATGCTGTACGGCAAGGCGAAAATTACCGTTCCGGGGACCGCTATCGGCGTGCAGTGTGAAGTTAACGCCATCAGCACAGATGAGACTACTTTTTATGACTATGAAATAGGTGCCCGCTATTCCTTCGGATCAGGTTTAAGTCTTGAGGGGGGATATAAAGCCTTTCACCTTGACAGCGACGAACTTGCCGATGGACTCAAAACAAACATTGACTTTAAAGGCCCCTACACTATGCTTGCATGGAGTTTTTAATGGCAAAAAATAGATTTAGAAAGATCAAGCAAGGAAACAAATCAACCCAAAAGATAGACACTTCTCCTTCACGCGCTTACGCCAAAAGCGCCACAAAGATAAAAGCATTTTTAACTGACAGTTTTATGCTTTTGATGCCCATTATGTACGTGGTCTTTTATTTGATCATGGACGGAAGAGAAGATTTTGAAGCGCACAGGCTTGCCGGATGGATTTACATTCTTGCCCCTCTGGTGATCATCCAGACTCTGTTTATGTTGAAATCGGCACAAACACCCGGATACCGTGCATACGGATTGAAAATTATTGATGAATCTACAGGAGAAAAGCCTATCGCAGGAATTATACTTTTTAGAAATTTGTGTGCTGTTTTATCTTTTTTATCTTTTTTCGGCTGGATCATGATGTTCTTCAGAAAAGACCACAAAACATTACATGATCTTTTAAGTCACACTGCTGTTATTGATGCCGAATGAAACTGCAAACCACACTCTTTTCTCCGCTTTTGGGCGGCTATTATTTTTTTTATTTTGCCCTAGTCGGTGTCTATGTCGTCTTTATGCCAAAGGTATTGCTCTCTTTGGGGTACAATGCTTTTGAGGTAGGCGTAATTTACGCTGCTGCGCCTTTTATGCGTTTTTTACTCCCCTTTGTTTTTCGCCACTATCTCACTCTTACTTCCAGAGTCTATTTTTTCTCCCTTTTAGTTACTTTTACCGGAACATTACTCTTTTTGATCACCATACAGAATTTCTGGATCTATCTTTGTGCCAATCTGCTTTTTGGCGCAGCAATGGGGATTTCCCTTCCCTATGTAGAAACCATCGCTCTTGCCACCTTGCCAAAAAATCATTACGGAAAAATACGTCTCTGGGGCTCTTTGGGTTTTATGGGTATAACTTTATGGCTGGGACGCAAATTAAGCATACCGTTTGACGCGCTCTACTATCTGGGCGCCACGGCATTGCTTACCTTTTTATTTGGTGCTCTCTTGGTGCAATACGATACAATCCCCCACGGGGGATCCAAAGAGGATGCCAGTTTTTCTCTTTTGAAGTATTGGGCTTTCTGGACTTCTGTCTTTTTAATGCAGGTAGGGTTTGGAGGGTTTTATAACTTTTTTACCATCTATGAAACCGCTCACGGTATTTCGCTTGAAATGACAAGCTGGATGTGGAGCTTTGGTGTAATCTGTGAAATTATTATGCTCTACTTTCAGGGCCCGCTTCTTCAAAGAAATTTACTTCATATTTTACAATTTGCAACCCTCGTAACTGCTCTAAGATGGCTGATGCTTTATTTTTTTGCAGATTCAGTGATTCTTACATTTGCTTCACAATCCCTGCATGCAGTAAGCTTCGCACTCTATCATACCGCAGCCATTACCTATGTCTTTTCACTTTATACACAAAAAAAGCTTGCGCAACAGTTTTTTTTAGGTATCGCTTTTGGCCTCGGCGGTTCTGTGGGCGCCATTCTTTCTGGGAAAATGTACGGGGAGTACCTTTTCCTCATAGAGTCCTTAATTACTTTTATTGCATTTTTGGTATTATTGGTACATCAAAAGCGTAGAGTATATATCAGATGAATAAAAAACAAAGTGTTGCTGTTGTATTTGCCGGAGGCAAAAGTTCACGGATGGGGACAGACAAGGCCCTGCTTCCCTTTGGCAAGTATCCCACACTCAGCGAGTTTCAATATTTTAAACTTTCTGCATTGTTTCACAAAGTATATCTCTCAACCAAAGAAAAAAAATTTGATTTCACGGATGCACTTATTTTTGATTGCCAGAGAGAGTCCTCCCCTCTTGTGGGGATTGTTTCTGTTTTTGAAGCCCTGAATGCAGATGAAGTGTTTATATTGAGCGTAGATATGCCGTTTGTCGATAAAGAGATTATCCGAATACTGCAAGAAAATAATTCACAAAAATGGGACGCGATTGTAGCAAAAAGTCCCAAGGGCATACAGCCCCTGTGCGGTTTTTATAAAAAAAGTATCCTTTCTTTGGCCCGTAACCGTCTGGCTACAGGCGACCACCGCTTACAAAGTCTGCTCGAGGAGGCCCAAACACATTATGTGGCTTTTGATTCGGACATACCCTTTGCCAATCTCAACACTCCCGATGACTACCAGAATGCGCTGGAGATTATTTAATATGCTTAAATCTCGTATTCTGATCAGATTCTAGCATCTGAATCATCAATTTCTTGGAAAAATAGACAAATTTTTCGAAAAGCGTGCTGTGGTATTTATCTTTATGGTATATCATCAAAAAATCTCTTTTACAATAAAAATTTTTCACATCAACACGATAAAGCTTACCTTCTTTGAGCTCATTTTCTACAGAAATTTTAGAGATACATGTCAAACATTCGCGATTGGTCAAAATGCTTTTGATAGATTCTGTATGTCCAAGTTCCAAAAAGATATTTAACTTGTCTACTTTATCCTTGATATAGTTTAAAAAGACCTCTCTTGTTCCCGAACCCTCTTCTCTAAGAATCCATTTCTCTTTCGCCAACTCATCTATATAGCAACTCTTATTGAATTTTGGGCTTGAACTGATTACCAGAAGTTCATCTACGCCTATCTTCTCCTTGATGATATCGGGCCCCAAAACCAATCCTTCCACAAAACCGATATCGATAGCTCCTTCCTGGATCATCTGTGCAATTTCTTTTGTATTTCCCTCTTTAAGGGTGATTTTTACATCGGGATATGAACTCATATAGCTGCAAATTATGGTAGGCATCAAATAATCGACAATGGTCGTACTCGCGCCCACGCGAATCATCCCTTTATTTTCTGAATTTTTAAATTCATATTCGATATCAGCAAGCTTTTTAAAAATTGGGTCGATCTCCTTATAAAAAGCACGTCCCACCTCATTGAGTACGAGCTTTTTGTTGATGCGGTCAAATACAGGTTTCCCCAAAATATTTTCAAGCTCTTTGATGGACATTGATACAGCCGATTGACTCAACTTCATCTCTTTGGCAACATTGGTTAAATGTCCAGAAGTTACCACATTGAGAAAAATTTCCATTTGTCTTAAAGTTAATTTCATTTTTGAACTCTTTTATTCAGATATTTTGATGATAATCTTATATTGGATTTATTTTTTATTATATCAAATTTACAGTACAATCTCAAGATTCTTATCAAAAATACTGAAGGAATTTGCATGCCTTTTTCTCCCCAAAAACGTTCAGGTACCCTTAATGGCATCTTATTTGTAGCCATATTTTCTGCTGCCGCAACTTACATCGCCGATATGGGGGTTATCAAAGCCCTAGGCCTTTCTCCTTTGGTTATCGGTATTGTCATGGGTATATTTTATGCCAACACCCTGCACAACAAATTTCCTGCTGCGTGGGAAAGCGGCATCACCTTTTCAGCAAAGAAAATTTTGCGTTTTGCTATCGTATTTTATGGGTTTAGGATTACATTTCAAGAGATTGGTGCAGTGGGAATGGAAGGTTTTCTGGTTTCACTTATTATGCTTTCTACTACCTTTATACTCGGCACATGGCTGGGCCAAAAGATTTTTGGCATGGACAGGGATACCTCCATACTAAATGCCTCCGGTGCTTCTGTTTGCGGGGCAGCAGCCGTACTTGCCACGGAGCCGGTACTCAAATCAGAAGAACACAAGGCAGCGATCGCAGTTTCCATGGTTGTTCTTTTTGGGACCATATCTATGTTTCTTTATCCTGTACTTTACACAATGTTCATAGAAAATGCTTCGGGTTTTTTGCATATGAATCCAAAAGAATTTGGTATCTATACAGGCGGAACGATTCATGAGGTTGCACAGGTAGTTGCTGTGCCATTTTCTATCCCCGGAGCACCCCAGGAGATGGCGGACGATGCCATAATAGTCAAAATGACACGAGTCATCATGATCGCGCCCATGTTGATCATTTTGGGTATCTACCTAAGCTTCTCAGCCAGAAAGAAAGGTGCCAAGACAGGAGGCGCTGTTAAGCTTGTTATTCCTTGGTTTGCAGTTTACTTTATCGGTGTTGCCGGGTTTAACTCGCTTCACCTTATTTCCGAAAACATTGTAGAGATTATCAACGAGATCGACACCTTCTTGCTAACTATGGCAATGACTGCGCTGGGGATGGGAACACGCTTTTCAAAGTTCAAAGGATTGGGACTGGCTCCCGTTTATACTTCAGCCATCATGTTTCTATGGCTTGTGGCGGGGGGATTTGTTGTGACTAAAGTCGTTTGTGCTACGCTATAGTTCAAAATCTCTTTTTTAGTGCAATGATAAAGTCCAAGAGTTCACTTATTACATCTAGGTGCATCTTTACTTCCTCCTGCGATAGCTTAAGGCTTCCAAAATATCTGATTTTTCGATTATCTCGTGCTTTCCGAGATCAGCAATCGTTCGTGCTATCTTCCTTATGCTTGCGATGCTTCTGTGTGACAGATCAAACTTACCGATAGCACCCTCAAGTACTGCCGCAGCATCATTGGCAAGCAGACAATACTGCTCTATCTCTTCTTCGCTCAACTTGCCGTTAAGACGCTCCTGCCCTCTTTGCTTTTGCATTTTAAACGCGTCGAACACCTGCTCATGCATCTGCTGCGAATTTATATCGCTTTTGTCTTCTCCTCCTACTTCCTGCATCACAACGAAAAGATCAATACGGTCCAAAAATGGATCAGAGAGTCTGTTTTGATACCGTTTAATCTCTACTTCACTGCAACGGCATACTTTGCTCTTTGAAAGCAAGTTCCCGCACGGACACGGATTCATTGCCGCAACGAACATAATGTCTGCTTCATATTCTATCTTTGCATTGACTCTGGCAATATGCACTTTTTTGTCTTGCAACGGCTCCCTTAGCGCCTCAAGTACATTCTTGGAAAAATGCGGAAGTTCATCAAAAAAAAGTATCCCCTTGTGGGCAAGCGCCACCTCTCCTATCTTCGCCTGCAAAGATCCTCCTCCGAAGATAGAAGCAGGAGTGGCTGTGTGATGCGGGGCGCGCATAGGCCGCAAGGCAGAAAAGCTTGGTACAATCCCGTCTAAAAACTGATGTTTGGCTATGGAGAGCATCTCCTCTTCAAACAAAGGGGGCAAAATATTTTTGATACGCTTGGCGATCATGCTTTTTCCGCACCCCGGGCTTCCTTCCATTAAAAAATTATGCATTCCGGCTGCCGCAATAAGGGAAGCTCTCTTTGCGATATTCTGACCTTTTACATCTGCAAAATCGGCCTCATATTTCTGCTCAAAATAATAAATCCTCTCTCCAAACTCAACCTGATTTGCATCATAAGAAAACGCCTTTATATTTGCCTCAAAAGTTTTATTTTTTAAAATCTCTATGGCTTCATTAAGTGTTTCAATAGCAATAAAATCAACCCCGGAAATATGGCTGAGATAACAAATTGCTTCTTTTGGTACGACTGCCCGCTTGATAATCCCCTGTTCCTTGAGCGACAAGACCAAAGGAAACAGCATAGAACTTGACTTCACTTTACCGTCAAGCCCCAGTTCGCCAAAAACAAAAAGACCCTCTTCGTCAATTGTATGCTTATGCAGGGCGATCAAAAGAGCCAAGGAAAGATCAAAATGGGTTCCTGATTTTTTCAAATCCGAAGGACTTAAATTGACGGTGATCTTAAGCGGTGGAAAAACAAATCCATTGGTCAGCAATGCCGATTTCACACGCTCCTTTGCCTCTTGAATATCATTGCTCGCCAGCCCAACAACCGTAAACCCGGGCAAACCCTTAGTAAACGTTGCCTCCACTTCTATAGTTTTTGCATTAACACCCTCAAGGGTAGCACAAGTAAGGCGATTGACAATTACGGATTGTTTTTCTTTATTTTTGTTTTCCTGTGGAAAATTACCACTATCTGTTTTTGCATTCATAGGTGAAGTTTACACAAATGACTAAAAAAATATAAAAATATGTCAAATTGTAATATAATATGGCCATTTATTTTTCCAAGGAGTTCCATGAATTATATTGATAAAGCAATGAAACGCGCGACAGAAACCAACTGCAAAGAAGGTGCAAATTTTTTTCAGGCGCTTAAAGAAGTCCTGGTCTCCATAGAGCCCCTGATCCAAAATCATCCCGAATATGAATATTACAATATCATAGAGCGCATCATATCACCCAACAGAGAGATTCATTTTAAAGTTGAATGGCTGGATGATAAAAACAATATTCGTGTCAATAATGGCTACAGAATACAATTTAATAATGCTCTGGGGCCCTATAAAGGAGGCGTACGTTTTCATCCCAGTGTCAATACAGATATTTTAAAATTTCTAGCCTTTGAACAAATCTTTAAAAACGCGCTTACAGGATTGCATATAGGCGGGGCAAAGGGCGGAGCTGATTTTGACCCCAAAGGAAAAAGCGATAATGAAATCATGAAATTTTGCCAGTCATTTATGTCTGCATTTTACAACAGCATAGGCTCGGATATCGATATATTGGGCGGAGATATCGGAGTGGGGGAGCGAGAGGTAGGCTATCTGTTTGGGCAGTACAAACTGTTGACCAATTCTTACGACAGCATCATTACCAGCAAGCCTCTCTCGCTGGGAGGAAGCCTTGGCCGCACGGAAGCAACCGGATATGGGCTCATCTATTTTACCGAAACGCTTTTGCAAGATCAAAACGATACACTCAAAGGCAAGATTTGTGCTGTGAGCGGAAGCGGAAATGTTGCCGTTCATGCGATTGAAAAGCTTTATGATTTGGGAGCTATCCCTGTTACCTGCTCAGATTCAAGAGGTGCGATACACGACAGCAACGGTATCGATCTGGCCCTTCTTAAAAAAATCAAATTTGAACGCAGAGCTTCTTTGGAGTATTATGCTTTGGAGAGAAAAAGTGCCGTCTATGTAAAAAATGATGCCTTCAATAACGGATCAAACTACGTATGGCAAATTCCCTGCTTCGCCGCTTTTCCGTGCGCTACACAAAATGAACTTGACAGTATCGCCGCACAAGCGCTCATCAGCAATAACGTCAAGATCATAGCAGAAGGCGCCAACATGCCTACCGTGCCGGAAGCCATAGATCTGTTTGTAGCAAACGGGGTGCTCTTTGCCCCTGCCAAGGCAGCCAATGCGGGAGGAGTTGCGGTTAGCGTGCTTGAAATGGGTCAAAATAACTCTCTTAATTATTTCTCTTTCGAAGAGGTTGACCAAAAGCTGCAAAATATCATGTCCAATATCTATCTTCACATGAAAAAAACGTGCGAAGAGTACGATTTGGGTACAGATTTTATCGCAGCGGCAAATATCTTAGGCTTCAAACGTGTAGCCAATGCCATGATCGCCCAAGGGGTTTTATAATCTCCTGCGGCGTTTCTTGCGAAGGGTGGTCATTTTCTTTGCTGTTTCTTCCGCGGCACAATACATAAAAGTAAAAAATTTATAAAGTTTTTTGTCGTTTTTTCCACTCTTTTTCAAATTTTTTACGTTTAATATAAGAAAGTTTTTCTATGAAAACTCTTCCTTCAAGATGGTCTATTTCGTGTTGCATTGCAATAGCAAGAAAATCATCGTCTTCTATAATATGGGTATTGCCTGCTCTGTCTTGATATTCTACTTTAACATGTTTTGCGCGATCAACATCTTCATAGACACCCGGCACACTAAGGCATCCCTCTTGAAAATGAGTAGCGCCGTCCATTTGAATAATGACGGGATTGATCATTTCTAATGTATTTTCTTTGGGTTGGCTGTGCTCGTTGTCTATTTCCTCTAGCGGTATATTGATGATTACTGCGCGCAAGTCAATTCCGATTTGGATGGCGGCAAGCCCGACACCGTTTTTGGCGATCATTGTGTCATACATGTCATCCAAGAGGGTGTGGATCTTTTGATCAAAAACCTCCACTTTTCTAGAAATTAACTTGAGTCTCTTATCAGGATAGACAACTATTTCTCTTACCATGCTTCAAACCTAACCAAAACTTTTTGTAAGCACTTTATCTATCAATCCGTATTCCATCGCCTCCTTGGCTGACATAAAATAGTCTCTTTCTGTATCCTTTTCTACCCTTTTGGCTGTTTTTCCTGTTTGGGCTGCCAATATCTCATTGAGCGTATCTTTAAGTCTTTGTATCTCTTGAGCCTGAATCTGGATATCGGTCGATTGCCCCTGTGCTCCGCCTGAAGGCTGATGTATCATAATGCGCGCATGAGGCAATGCATAACGCTTCCCTTTTGTTCCGCTTGAAAGCAGAAATGCCCCCATAGATGCTGCCTGACCGATACAAATCGTGACAATATCCGGTTTGATATAGTTCATCGTATCGTACATAGAAAGCCCGGAAGTGATCACGCCGCCCGGAGAATTGATATAAAAATAGATATCTTTATCGGGATCCTGCGCCTCAAGAAAAAGAAACTGTGCTACAATCGAAGATGCCACCTGGTCATTAACCTCTCCGCTCAACATAATGATCCTGTCTTTTAAAAGACGCGAATAAATATCATAACTTCTTTCACCTCTGCCTGTTTGTTCTATTACGTATGGAATATAACTCATAATGCACCTTTAATAATATATAGTTAAATAGATCACCCTATCGACTCAAATATACACTCTAATAGTTAACAGACAGCAGTTTTCTACTGCTGTCTGTTTATTTTTTATTGATGCAAACCTAAAAGTTTTGAAAAGAGTTTATCTTCAATCATGCCCATTTTTATAGCTGGAAGCAAATTGTTCTTCTGGTAATATTTGATCATTTCTTGTGGATTTTGCCCATGCATCATCGCCTCATAATAAATCACCTGCGTTACCTCTTGATCATTAACACTGATCTCTTCTTTTTTTGCCAATGCATCTACGATAAAGGTCGCCTTTACACTATCTGCAGCATCTTTTCTTACCTCATCACGAAGTGCTTCAACTTTTTCAGGATGCTCTTTGAAATCATTCAGTTCTTCTTGGCTCATCGCTCTGGCTTTTTCGTTTATTTTTGCATCAATCTCTTGCTCTACAATATTGCTAGGCAATGCAAAATCAAACTTCTCTACCAATGCTTCAATCAATTTTGGCTTAAGTTCGTCATTATAAATTTTGGAAACTTTTTCTGCTACGATTTGGTCTTTCACTTTCTCTTTAAGCATTTCCAATGTAGCATTTTCATCACCCTGCAACATTTTCTTCGCAAACTCATCATCTACGGCAGCAGGTACTTGTTCTTGAATTTCATGAAGTTTTACCTTGAACTCCGCCTCTTTGCCTGCCAAATCTTTTGCTTGGTATGTTTCCGGGAAAGTAACTTTGATCGTTTTTTCTTCTTCATACTGCATACCGATGATCTGCTCTTCAAATCCAGGGATAAATTGTCCTGATCCGATTTTAAGACTAAACTTTTCCGCTTTGCCTCCTGCAAAAGCAACACCATCGACAAATCCTTCGAAATCAATCACGGTCATATCTCCGTCTTTAACCATTCTTTTTCTTTTGATTTTTTGGAATGGCGCTTGCGCAGAAGCCAAACTCTGAAGTCTTTCCTCTATCTCTTCGGAAGAAGCTGCAGGCTGCTCAAAAGTCGGGATAATCTCTTCGTATCCCTTGGTATCAAAATTTGGTCTTGTAGAAATTTCTACTTCTACGTTTATGGCTGCATCTGTCTTTTCGTATTTTTTGAAAATAGGCTGGCCGAGAATTTCAGAAGCATTGATTCCGGCCTCTTTTACTCCCTGATCCATAAGGTCTCTCAATGCCTCTCCTTCAGCATCTTGCACCAATTTTTCACCGTGCATTTTTTTAACCACGTGTGCTGGAACTTTTCCTTTTCTAAAGCCGTCCACCTTCATCTCTTTGCCTGCTTTTGCTGCAAGTTTATCGACGTTTTGCGCTATTACACTGTTTTCTATCGTGCCGCTCACCAACACATTGGCGTTATCTATTTTATTTACCGTAACTTTCACTGCAATCCTTTGTTTTGTTTGTAAATGTCGTGATTTTATCAAAATATTGATAAAAAACGAACTATAGTTAAAATATGGCTATAATCCGGTATGCCAAAATCCCTTGCACAAATCCATAAAAATATCCAAAACTGGTATCAAAAACACGGTCGGCTAGACCTGCCTTGGCGCAATACCGACAACCTTTACTATATTTATATTAGCGAGGTCATGCTCCAGCAGACACAAGTTAAAACCGTTTTGGAACGCTACTATTTGCCTTTTATTGAACGCTTTCCCACGCTCAAAGCATTGGGCGAAGCGCCGCTGGATGACGTACTTAAGATGTGGGAAGGATTAGGGTACTACAACCGCGCCAAAAACCTTCATCAAACTGCTACACTTGTAGAGATCCTTCCCCATGAGATAGACAAACTTATCAGGCTGCCGGGCATAGGAAAAAATACCGCGCATGCCATCGCTGCTTTTGCCTTTAAGCAGCCCGTACCTGTGATGGAAGCCAATGTCAAACGTATTTTATGCCGGCTGCACCGGTTGAAAGATCCGGAAGAAAAACAACTGTGGGAGATAGCCGACAAGATGCTGGACCGGCTTCATTCCTTTAATTACAATCAGGCGATGATGGATATCGGTGCGATGATCTGTCTGTCCGGGAATCCCAAATGTGAGAGTTGTCCCCTCATAGATTTCTGCAAAGGAAAAGAGAACCCTGATCTCTATCCCGCCAAAAAGAAAAAAGTCGCGCCGCTTAAAAAACAAAATATCCTTGTGCGAATCTACAAAAATAAACTTGCCCTTACCCAAAGAAAAACAAAACTGCTGCACGGACTTTGGGGATTTGAAAGCATCGATACTCTGCCTTGCGCCGCAAAGTGCATAGGAGAAGTTTCGCACGCCTACTCGCACTTCAAGCTTCAATGCAAGGTTTTTGTTTATGAGGAGCGCAGCATCGGACAGGGAATTTATTTTAATTCCGACGAGATCAAAAAACTCGCCATCTCCAAAATAGACGAGAAGATACTTAAACTCTTTTTGCTACAATGTGAAAAAGATTAATAAATACAGGCATACCGATGGATAAAGAAAAAGAATTTGAAGAGGCAGTTACTAAAATCCTTGAGCTTTTAGGCGAAGATCCCCAAAGAGAAGGATTGCTCAAAACACCAAACCGTGTAGTTAAGGCATTGCAATTTTTAACAGAAGGGTACCATCAGGATCCCAAAGAGATCTTAAATCAAGCGCTCTTTTCCACAAGCAATGACGAGATGGTACTGGTTCGCGACATTGAATTTTACTCAATGTGTGAACACCATATGCTTCCGATCATAGGCCGCGTGCATGTAGCCTATATTCCCGATGGCCAAGTTGTTGGGCTTTCGAAAATCCCCCGCATCGTCAATGTCTATGCCAGACGCTTGCAGATACAAGAGCAGATGACTGAGCAGATCGCTGACGCTATTTTGGAGACCATCAAGCCAAAAGGTGTTGCCGTAGTAGTTCATGCGCGTCATATGTGCATGGAGATGAGAGGCGTACAGAAAATTAACTCCACAACTGTAAGTTCGGCCCTTCGAGGTCTTTTCAAAAAAGACGAGCGCACCAGAAGCGAGTTTTATAATCTTATCAACACGCCCACTCCTTCCAATTTTTAATCATACGTTTTCTTCTTGGGATTGACTTTGTTGATCCCGAATTTCATTTTACTCCAAGCAAACACTTTTTGATTGAGGCAAATCAAGCTTATTTAATTTAATTGGGAGTATAATCGTCCTCTTTTATTTTTCATTTTTATGTTATTTTAAGAAAAATAGCGTAAGATGCAAGAAATTAATTCGGACAAAATTTGTCTTAATTAAAAATAGACAAAACTTTTACTATAGTCCAAATCATAGTAAGAGGAATGAGGGGTGGGTTTCTACTCACCCCTAACTAGAAAGGATTATTATGCGAGTCTATCTAGACAATAATGCAACCACCATCGTCGATCCCCATGTATTTGAAGCCATGGAGCCCTATTTTGTACAAAAATACGGCAACCCAAACTCTTTGCATGCCTTTGCAAGCGAAACGCATCCGGCGATCAAACAGGCTATGGAGAAAATCTATGCGGGTATCCATGCGCCCAAAGAAGATAGCGTGGTTATTACCTCCTGCGCAACAGAGAGCAACAACTGGGTGCTTAAAAGTATTTACTTTCAGTATATTCTCACAGGAAGAAAGAACCATATTATTCTTAGCGAAGTGGAACACCCCTCTATCATTGCTACCGCAAAGTTCATTGAGAGTATGGGGTGCAGAGTTACCTATCTTCCAATTAACCACGAAGGACTGATAGATCCCCAAAGCGTAAGGGACAATATTACCGATAAAACTGCTTTAGTTTCAGTCATGTGGGTCAACAATGAAACAGGAGCTATCTTTCCCGTGCAAGAAATAGGCGATATATGCGCTGAGCATAAAGTACTCTTCCACACCGATGCGGTGCAAGCCATAGGGAAATTACCCGTGGATGTACAAAGTTTTAAGGTTGACTACCTCACAATGTCTGCGCACAAATTTCACGGACCAAAAGGCGTCGGTGCACTCTATATGAAAAAAGGCAAAGAGTTGTTGCCGCTTCTGCATGGAGGATCCCAAATGGGAGGCTACCGGTCGGGAACTCTTAATGTTCCTGGCATTGTAGGCATGGGCAAAGCTATGGAACAAGCAGTAGATGCGCTTGACTTTGAGATGAGCGACATCCGTGAAATGAGAGATGCGTTTGAAAATGAACTTCTTGAAATTCCGGATACATTTGTGGTCACACCCAGAGAGAAGAGAGCGCCCAACACCATCCTTATCTCTTTCAGGGGGATTGAAGGCGAATCTATGCTATGGGATCTCAACCGTGAAGGAGTTGCAGCAAGTACCGGTTCAGCCTGTGCAAGCGAAGATTTGGAATCCAACCCCGTCATGGAAGCCATAGGGGCGGAGGCGGATTTAGCTCATACCGCTGTGAGATTTTCACTAAGCCGTTATACAACGCAAGAAGAACTCGACTACACGCTTGAGGTAGTCAAAAGAGCCGTGGTAAGACTTCGAGGCATTTCAAGCTCTTATGCTTATGCGCCCGAGGGTTACAAGGGCGGAAATTAATCTAGATCATGGCAGACGGGTCACACTTAAAGATAAATCTTTTGGCAAAGAGTGAAAATATCAAGACAGGGTCGACTAAAAAAAGAGGCCTGGGCCTTTTTAAAGAAGAAAAAATAAAGGAAAAATCATGGGAATGGACAGTTTAATCGGCGGAACCATCTGGTCTGAATACAGTCAAAAAGTGACAGACTCAATGAATAACCCAACACACAAGGGAGAAATCACCCAGGAGCAGGCAGATGCGATGGGAGCAAAGCTTATCGTAGCAGATTTTGGTGCTGAGAGTTGCGGGGATGCGGTAAGACTTTACTGGGCGGTTGATCCCAAAACCGACATCATTCTTGATGCCAAATTTAAAAGTTTTGGATGCGGCACAGCAATTGCCAGCTCTAATACAATGGTAGAGCTATGCATAGGTAAAACCGTTGATGAGGCGGTAAAAATCACAAACATTGATGTAGAAAGCGCGATGAGAGATACGCCGGATGTTCCTGCCGTACCGCCTCAGAAAATGCACTGTTCGGTTATGGCCTATGATGTAATCAAAAAAGCGGCTGCGCTCTATAAGGGTGTAGATATGGCGAGCTTTGAAAACGAAATTATCGTCTGCGAATGCGCCCGCGTCAGTCTCTCTACTCTCAGAGAAGTCATTCGCCTTAACGATCTTACGACTGTTGAGCAGATCACAGATTATACCAAAGCGGGGGCTTTTTGCAAATCATGTATCAGACCCGGGGGGCATGAAGCAAAAGATATCTATCTCGTTGACTTGCTCGAAGAGTATGAAAAAGAAAAAATGGCTAAGGCAGCGGATGCTTCTGCGAGCGGGGTAGCTATTGATTTTGCTCAAATGACAGTCGTTCAAAAATTAAAAGCTGTGGATAAAGTAATTGATACAAATATCCGCCAAATGCTCATTATGGACGGCGGGGATATGGAGATTTTGGACATCAAAGAAAACGGTGCGCACTTTGATATTTATATCAGATATCTCGGTGCATGCAGCGGCTGTGCGAGTTCATCCACGGGTACGCTTTTTGCGATAGAAAATATTCTTAGAGAGAAACTTGACGAAAATATACGGGTTCTTCCTATTTAATTTTTACTTTACTCCTCAACGTTTGCTTGGGGAGCCTACCTTCTAAAAAGTCTTAGTATGCTTCTTGCAATGACAAACGGAATATAAATAATCAGGGTAAAAACCAGCGGATGCATCGCGCCTATACCGTATGCTCCCGCTGTCGGCAATGCCATAATATGCTCAATAGGATGATCTATCCACTCTTTAAAATGCATCCCGACCGCCAAAAATAAAAATATCCCGATAAATATGCTTAATTCTTTTTTCATCACAACTCCTTGAAAACAATCCCGTAATCATATCGAAAAATATACTTATAAAAGCTACAATTAAAAGCGGCGATAGACTTCTGCTGCCGATGCTGTGTTTAATTGTAACTATTTTCTTGGAAGCCGGATGAAACCATTTTTTCGAAACATATCCCTATGCAGACTAAAACTCACGCTCAATTTCCGGCATACTTCTAAAAGCATCGCATGCCAAAACGGCAGCACCGAAAGAGGTCGTAATTTGCGGATATTTGGGTACAAATATCTTTTTTCCGAGTTCATTTTCGATGGCATGAACCAGTCCGGCATTCAAAGCCGGTCCGCCGTCAAAATAGACAGTTTCTTTGATGCCGACCCTTTTAACCAGCTTCACGATTCTTTTGGCAATAGAATAATGAACTCCGGCCACGATATCCTGGACACTGTGGTTGCTTCCCAGCAGTCCGATGATCTCCGATTCGGCAAAAACTGCACAGGTGCTGCTGATCGAGAGGGGAGTTCCTGTTGATTTAAAATGATAGTCGCTAAGCTCATCAACACCTATCTCCAAATTCATTGCCACCACATCCAAAAATTTTCCGGTTCCTGCGGCACAACGGTCATTCATCGCGAAATTTACCACATTGCCTTCATTGTCCAGCGAAATTGCTTTGCTGTCTTGTCCTCCGATATTGATGATTGTTTTTATCTCTCCGTATTCTCTTGCCGCCTCTTGTGCCCCTATCGCGTTGGCAGTAATTTCGCTGATGTTTTCATCTGCCTCTTTAAACAGTTTTCTGCCGTATCCGGTTGCGACAGTATATGCGATTTTATCCCGGCTGATGTTCAATTCATCCAGCAAACTTTGCAAAGTTTCTTTGGCATATTTATAAAACATGCTCCCGCTCGCATTGATTTTAAATCCGACCAAACGTTTATTTTCATCCGTCACGGAAACCTTGATCGCCGTTGAGCCGATATCTATCCCTACAAAATAGTTCACTTTTTCATTCTCCGTCTATTTTTTAACGATTCCACAAATGCTTCCACCCTTGTTGTAAGCTGCCCCTGCTGCGAGGGACTGTAATCACTTTCGATATATAAAATCGGAATCCCATTTTTTTCCATTGCTGCAAGAACACTTCTTTGCTCCATTTCATACACTTGGCATCCGGCAAATGCCTGATAAATCACTCCATCGGCGTTGTAACTCTTAAAAAGATCAACTATTCTTCTGATTCTGTCATCATTTTTTGAAAAAATAGGACAAGTACACCCCTTTAGATATTTGTCTGCTATCGAATCAATCATATCATTTAAAAACCACTCATCAACACTTACCCTGTCATTAAACATCCTGTTTGAACTGCACGTTTCATCCGCAACGATAATGGCATCTGACTGTTCAACAATCAAAGGAATTTTATAGTTTGGAAAGATAGGAGGTGAGCCCGTATAAACAATTCTCGGACTCATTTTGCCGCCGGCATGCATTTGATTTGCGGCTCTTTGTTCTGTTTCTTCTATAAGCTTTTCAACAGCCTCTATCCAGTTGTCTATTTTGTCAAAGAAAAAAGCATTGGTAACCATAAACATATCTTTGCCTAAAATAGGAACGGTATTGTTTTTTCTAAAATCATTGAGTCTATGATAGAGCGTTTGGGCATATCCTATTTTTCGGATGGAGGCTTTAAGATTTTTCTTTGTTAGTTTCTTGCCAAGATTTTTGGACAGATCGCTGCTAAATCTTCGTATACTTCTTCTCCAGTATTCCCTGCTTTCTTCACTCTCTTTTGTTCTTGGAAAATCTACATCGACTACCTCATAACCAAAATTTTCTATGATGGCTCCCGCTTTGGTTTTTTGATCACAGGTCGTTGGAGAGAAAATGATATCGGGTTTATCGCTGAAATTTTCCGAAGCCAAATGGCCCACTGTTGCTTTTACGAGCGGGCAGGATTTCGAAGGCATCAAATCACTTCCTATCTCATCATCCGTATAAAACCCATTGCAAAGTCTTAAAGGAACAGCATCGAGCGCATAGATGATCTCAGAAGGTATCTGAATGCACATGGTGCCGATTTTCACTTTATCGGCATGCAGTGCTTCTTGCTTGCAATACACTTTTTCAAATAAGTCATAAAAATAATTCATCGCTTTTGGCGGTTCTTTAAACTCTTCCCTAATGATATTGAGTACTTTTACCGCTTCCATGGCCTTATGTCTGTTTTGTTTTTGCTTGGGTGTTTCTATTGTATGTTTTACATTATCAATCATTATTCTTCTCCGGCTTTTCCATGCCCATTCTTTTCGCAAAGCCTTCTTTTGTGGAACTAAATACCCTCATATTCAAAATATCCACATGCAAAGCATCATCTTCGGGACACGCAGCCACACATTTCATACAAAACATGCAATCATCCCTTAGGATATTTGTACTTATGACATCATCGGCGATATCTTTGATCTGCATGTCGCACACCCTATAGCAATCTCCGCATTTAGTACATTTGTCTCCGTCCTTTCTAAGCTTCAAAAGCGACAGATCAGACAACGTATAATGCAGTGCGCTCATAGGACAAAAAAAGCAAAAAAATCTTTTTTTTATAAAACTTCCCACAAAAAATATTGCGGCGAACAAAACCCCGATTGTCGTTAGGATCATGGAAGTAACCGTCGAAAAATCGATTTTCCATTGGGAAAAATCTCCTGAAAACATCGGGGAGATGACGCGCGCAGGGCATATCTGGCAAAAAGCGCCCGACCATTCCCTTCCCAAGACCCCGATCCCCATCAGCAAAGGGATCACAATGACGATGGCCAAAAAAATGTATTTGATTTTAGAGAGCTTTTCAAACTGCGTCTGAGAGTAGGTGCCGTATCTGATCCCGAGTTTTTTTCTCAATGCCGTTATCCAGTCTTGCAAGGTGCCAAACGGGCACACATAGCCGCACCAGGCTTTATTTAAAAAGACAAACCAGGCGATAAAAGTCAGCAATCCCACAAGCACCGAAATAGCCGCAGCCCCAAAAAGCACATTTGCAGGCATGGCAAGCTGATGCTGCAAAGGCATAAAGTAGCAGGTCGCTCCCGTTTCGCTATTGTACGGACAGGCAAATATCGGGATGCTTGAGCCGAAATCTATCAAAACATATCCGCCGTACACAAAGAGTACAAACATGGACAGCTGTATCCAAAATCTTACTTTGTTTAGGGGCATAGTGTTGATCATACGTCTGATTTTATTTTTCATCATATCGAACCTCAGAAAAGGGTTTTGTTCTGTTTCTTCTAAACCTGTATGCAATAAAAGATGCCAGCAAGAGTGTCAACATAGCGATTATCAAGCCATCTTTGTACGATTTGTATTCATTTTCGTTTGGATAAAAAGAAAGAGGGTATGTTAGTGTATATTTTGTTTTGCTATAATTGACACCGTTTAAAATACCGCTGCTGTTATCATCATATGACAAAGAAATTAGCAGCATCCCTTTGTGTCTTTTGTCAAATTCTGACCATTTTGGAAAATAATCTTTTATGATATTAAATGCTGCGATTCCCTCTTTGTCTGTCTTCAAATCTTTTGTCCACCCTGTATCTACAGATACTTTTATTTCGGCATTGGCCAACGGCTTGTTATTCAAAAGGGCTTTAAACCTTAAAAGATCTCCGCTTGAATGGGTATAGAAAAAACTGTCCTCTTTTTTATCTCTTACTCTGATCAGATCTATTTTATTTTTATCTCCAATAAACGGTTGGCTTTTGCGCGGCTCATATACATCCGCAAGCCCATGGTTTCCGTTTAAAAACTCCAACTTTGCGCTTTTGTAATGCAATGTATCTTCTTCAACTTTTGAACTATTGAAAAATAGATTATAATATCCGTTATGCGGCATTTTAAAACTATAAGAAGCACAATTATTCTGTATGGCGGTGCTGAGTGTTGCCTCTTTATTAAAAGTATCATAGAGCGATAATTCTCCGTCCGGTTTTCCGATACACGTATTTTGTCCAAAATTTTCACCGTAAACCAGCCATACTTTTTGGGTCGGCACTGCCATAGGATTGCCGCCGTGCATTCCTCCCCCATGAGAACCCTGGGAGTTGGCTCCGGGATCACTGCAGGTAAAATAGATCAAATCGGTTGTTTTAATCATACGTTTAAAATCCAAAACCTCACTGTTGTCATCTGCGGGTTGTGATGCGGATTTTACAAAAGAAGGTCTTTGCGCTATGCTTTGCCCGCCCATATGATGGGAATGACCTGCTGCTTTGACACCATACACGTTAAATACATATCCTCGGTAAATATTGATGCCTATAAAAAATATCACCAGCAATGAAGCAAAAAAATAGCCGAATATTTTTCTCATTCTTGTACTATCGATCAGCTTTAATCTTTTATACAGAAGTATCAAAGTCCAAACCACACCGATCCATCGCAGAAATCCAAAATAGTGAAGCCAGGCATCACCTCTTTTGGCCAGCGGCGCGACATCGGCAGCAAACCCGAAAGCCTGCGCAAATCCTTGGATAAGTGTCGCATAGTCTTTTATAAAAAACATCTCCAGAGTATGTCCCAAAGACCCCAAAATGAAAAGCGGCGCAAAAGCATATCCTAAAGTCGAAAAAGTGGTATTAAAATCTTTTTTAAGCACTAGGGATGCAAGCCACAAACCGAATACCGCAAAAAATACGCTCAAGACTATCGCATAAATAAAAGCAAATCCGACACCGTATTCACTCATTCCTAAAAGAACAGCTGTTTTATTCCATATCATATCTTGCGCTATAGCGCTTCGCTCCAATCCATGTGCAAACGTCATAGAAACAGGTATAGCCGCCAAAATCAAAATAAATGCCCAAACCTCAGCATTGAGAGCTTTGAATTTTTTTTCCAGTATGTGTGCGGGCTTTGTCAATGTAAACTTTACCGCCTCGCAAGCGTTTGCACACTCCATACACAAAGTACAGTCATCGGTATGGTTTTTTGCGGCAAACGAAAAAGGCTTGAGATGATACGGGCACGAAGAAGCGCATTCAAAAGTTGTACACTCCTTGCAACTCTCCGTATAGGTCTCCAGTTTGGTAAAAGAGAGTTTATCATACGCTCTGCACATTGTCCCGATAGGACAGATATATTTACAATAGCTCATATCTTTGTACATATAATAAACAACAAATGCAACCGCGGTCATACCGGCAAACAAACCGGCTGTCCCAAGCGGGCTTGTTAAAAAGTCAGGGAACAAATAATAGGTTCCCCACCATCCGAAAATCAATAAAAAAATTCCTATATACCTGTTTTGCATCCATTTTGGCATCGTTTTTTTTAAACCCAAAGAGGTAATATATTTGCCCAAAAACCCATGCGGACAGATCCCGCAAAATATTCTTCCGAATGTCGGAAGCGTCAACAGCATAAAGAGCGGCCAAAACAAAACCCAAAAAACGGCGCCGGTAAAAATATTCTCTTTGGCGGGGTTCATAAACCCATAAAAAACGGCATAAAAAAACAAGAGCGCAACAGCGATCCTAAGCCCCAATAAAAATTTCTTATTTTTAAACACAAATCCCAAAATGGGCCTGTTGAAAATATCATTTTTGTCTCTTTTTACAAAATTAACCATTCTTTGCCTTTCAAAGTATGAGGTGGCCGTTGAGTATTAAAACTCCGGTGATAAATAAAAGCAGCGCAGCTGCGACCTCAATCATTTTTACATAGGTTCTAAACTCCCTCAGCAGTCCCCTGATGATATTGGATAGAAAAAATCCGTAGAATAAAAAAGGGATCAGCGCCGCTCCGACTCCAAAAGATATCCCCATACCCGCAGCATTTGCTAGTGTTTCGCTGCTTGCGGCCAGTGCGACAAGAGTTAGGACGGGTGTGCACGGGTTTAACGCGACCATTGCACCGATTCCAAACAGTCCAAACCTACTTGCGGAGCGTTTAACCCCAATTGGGGGAGCCAAAGAGCAGCTTTTTTTATTTTTACGAAAAATCCCATAGAGCATAAAAAGCCCCATCATCATCGTAAATATCCCCAGTATCAACTGAAATATAGTATTGTCATCCAATATCGCTTTGATCAAGCCTGCACTGCTTAGGGCAACAACAGAGATCATTGTGTATGAAAAAATTCTTCCCAAGCTAAACGGCAACACTACGCCTATGGATTGTTTTACGGTAGCGGAATCATTGACCAAAAACGGGCTCAAAAAAGGCATACACGTAAACATGCATGCCGTACTGCCGTAAGACAATCCTATAATAAACAGCGAAAAGTATGAAAACGTCTCCACTTTTATCTCTTACTGTTTCTATTCATATGTTAAATCCAATACACTATCCTCTATTCGGACCTGCCGCAATTTCCGCAACTTTCAACATCTAAAATTTGTAAAGCCTGATTGTTTTACATTTACCGTTGCCCCAGATTAGACATGCATTATTTCCAAAAAATGTTAATTATCTGTTAAGCGAAAGGGGGATTTAAAATATAAAAAATTATAGAATTTAATTATAAAAATGATGCTATAATCATTTGAAATAAAAGTAGGGCTAATTTACTAGACGTGTTTTTGATCTCAAGATCGCCTGAATAAAGAGCGTGCGGGAGAGTGTTTTTCATAAAGTGGAGTTGGCAAAAAAGGGCATAATGCATTCATCAAAGTTGTTTGATCCGGCTGTCCGCTTAATAGGCAATATAAAATATACGCGAAAGATCGCGCTGGCAAGTTTTATCTTTTTTCTTCCTGTTCTTCTGCTTCTCTTTCTTGGCTATAACTATCTGGGAAACCAGTATCTGGCGATTCAAAAATTCCAATCCCGGCTTCACTACAACCAAAAGGTTCAGGGATTTTTTGAATATATTTTGCTCGAACGGGGAATGATGGCAGCCCTTGGGCACGGCGACAATACCTACAAGCGGCACATCCAAGCCAATTTTTCCAAGATAGAATCGGCCATGGCCGCCGTAGATGCGCTTTCTGCCCCAACGCCGCACATCAAACAAGAATGGGAGAAGATAAAAACCGAATGGGCGCTACTTCGGCAAGAGCTATGGAACCTTTCGCCGCAACAAAATTTCGACCGCCACACCGATTTAGCCGATCAGGTTCTGCATTTGACACAAGATACCGATGTCGATCCGGAACTTATCAACAATACTGATTTGAGTATAACACATCTTGCCGAGATTCTCAACGAACATCTCCCTGCACTGGCGCAGGAGGCAGGAAAAGCCCGTGCGATAGGCACGGCTGTGATCATGAAGCAGTCGATGTCTCTTGAAGAAAAAAGAGCGGCTACCCTACTCTACGGCACAGCCCAGTCTCATAAAGCCGGAATCGAACACGCTTTTGAAATTACCTGCAAATCTCAGCACGATATCTGCCGCGCCATTTCCCCTTTTATTGAAAAGATAAAACACAAGACTGACCGCTTTGGCGACAGGTTTGTTTTCGAAATTATCAATACCGATCATTGGTCTCTTGATGCTAAAAACTATTTTGATGAAGCAACGCAAATTATCAGTCACTATTTTGATACATATGATGCCGTTTTTGATGCACTTCAAAAACATTTAAGCAGCCAACTTTCCCTTTTGGCCAAACAGATCATTGCCATAAGCATTATTGCTGCTGTCATGCTGATTTGTTTGATCTATTTTATGATGGGGTTTTATTTTTCTTTTATAAAATCGCTTAAAAGCTTGACAAAGGCATCCCAAATGATCGCTTTGGGCAATTTTGGCATCTCCGTCCCGATCCAAACGCGGGATGAAATGGCCGATGTCTCGTACGCTTTTAATGAGATGGGCCAAAAAATAAAGCAAACTTTTGCCTTTTTGGAAAGCTACAAAAAAGCGATAGATGAGAGCAACATCGTCTCCATTACAGATATTGACGGCAATATCACCTATGCCAACGACCAATTTTGCAAAATAACAGGATACACTCGCGAGGAGCTCATCGGCCAAAACCACCGCATCCTCAAAGATCCCGCTACCCCGGACAAAATCTACGAAGAGTTATGGAAAACGATTCTTGATAAACGGGTCTGGTCGGGCATCTTGAAAAATATCGACAAAAACAAAAAACCTTTCTATGTCGATGCAACCATTACTCCCATCATAAATGCTGAAGGAGAGATCGTCGAATTTGCAGCGACACGGCACAATATCACCCAACTGATTGAGCAAAAAGAAAAACTTGCCCATCAATTATATACAGACTTTTTGACAGAACTCCCCAACCGTTTAAAGCTATTAGAAGACCTTAAATATACCCATAGATCATCTATCTTGGCGCTGATTAACATTGATCGCTTTAGCGAAATCAATGAATTTTATGGCACTGATACAGGAGATGAAGTTCTTATACAGATGCGTGATCGTATCACTTCTTTTCTCGAGGGAGCTTCTTTTAAACTTTACCATATTTATGCGGACGAATTTGCTCTTCTAATTGAAAAGCACGATTTGCAAAACTATGACAAAAATCTTCTTGAAATGCTTCATAAACATATCGAATTGCATCCTTTTCTCATCCAAGGCAATGCCATCATTGTTGGTATAACACTAGGAGCGATCGACCATACCGATACCAAACACTATCTCCTAACCGATACTGATATGGTACTGCGCCATGCCAAAAAATCCCAAAAAAATATTTTGATCCTTTCAGAGGTCGATACCATCAAAGAAGAGATTGCACACAATATTGAGTACATTGGAAAAATCAAAGAAGCGATGACGGCCAATCGGATTATTCCTTATTTTCAGCCCATCGTCAACACTGCTTCGGGCACAATAACCAAACATGAATGCCTCATGCGCCTTATAACCTCCGAAGGAGTTGTTGTTTCTCCCTCTTCCTTCTTAGTCGTAGCAAAAAAGGCCCATCTTTATACCAATTTAACAAGGATTATCATCGAGAAAGTATTCGCCGTTTTTGAGAACAGAGAAGATGAATTTTCAATCAACCTTTCAGTCGATGATATTATGGATTCTGCTACCGTTGAATTTATTATGGACAAAATAGAAAATCCAAAATTTAACCGTCGCGTTATCTTTGAAATTACCGAATCCGAAGAGTTTGAAAATTTTGAAGAGGTTCGCCGCTTTATCAGCGAAGCCAAACGCAGAGGTGCCAAGATCGCCATCGATGATTTTGGCAGCGGCTACTCCAACTTTGCCTACTTGATACATTTGCAAGTTGACTTCATTAAAATTGATGCTTCGCTGATCAAAAACATCGACAAAGACTCAAGCAGCCGCATTATCGTCGAAACGATCGTTACCTTTGCCAAACTGTTGGGGATCAAAACCATTGCCGAATTCGTTCACTCTCGCGAAGTTTTTGAGGTTGTTCAAAAGATTGGTGTTGATTTTTCACAGGGGTTTTATTTTTATGAACCACAATCCAAACCATCGCAAACAGATCCTCTTTAATGCCAAAATTTTTTAATACCATTTTTACAATGGGTTTGTTATAATCTTTTATCTAAACACCCAAAGGCTTGCCATCCTATGCTCAAAGAGAGCCTGCCATACTATTCCTACCGTGATTATTTGACGCAAAGATACGGCGAACCTCTTTTTCGTGTCCCCATCGATCTGGAGCTTGGCTGCCCCAACAGACGGCCCGATGGATCGGGGGGATGTACATTTTGCCCCGAAAACGGTGCCAGAGCCGTTCAAACGCTCGATGTCAGCGGCACTGAAGCGCAGTTAGCGGCGGGGATTTCCTTTGCAAAAAGGCGCTACAAGGCACGCCGCTTTATGCTCTATATCCAAGCCTATACCGGCACCTTCGCCTCTGTTATCGAACAGAAAAAAAAATATTCCGAACTCCTGGAAGCTTATCCTTTTGATGCCATCAGTATCGGCACCAGGCCTGATTGCCTCTCAAAAGCAACACTCGAGTACCTTGAGGAACTCAACAAAACACTCGATGTTTTTGTCGAGCTTGGCGTACAAACGATCCACAACAAAACTCTTGAGCGCATTAACCGCCAGCACGACTGGCAAGCAAGTCTTGATGCCATTGCTGCGCTCAAAGCCCACAATATCAAAGTCTGTGCGCATATCATTGTAGGACTGCCCGGCGAAGATCGCGAACATTACATCCAAACAGTCAAAACACTTGCTTCGCTCAACCTTGACGGCATCAAAATCCACAATTTGCATATCATTAAAAATACCCAGCTTGCCAAAGAATATCTTGCCCAACCGTTTCCTGTGATGGATGAGCATGAATACGCCCAAATCCTTATCGAGCTTATCCGCCGCTTACCCCCCGACTTGCCATTGATGCGTTTTGCAACCGATACTCCCGAAAAAGAGATTGTTGCGCCAAAATGGCATATGAGTAAAGGGCAGTTTTCGGAATATGTCACAGAACAGATGAGATTGCGCGGCTACCGCCAGGGAGACCTTTTTGAAGCAGGAAATGAAGAGCCCCAATCGCTTATGCCAACTGTTTTTGAATGCAAAGACGGAAGCTATACTTTTTGGAACGAAATGTTCCGTGATTATTATCACCCAAGATCGGGAGCCAGAAAGCAGGCCGCCGAACTTTTTTTGCAAGAATCTTCATTAAGAGAAAGGCTAAAAAACGGACCTGTGCGACTGCTTGATATCGGATTTGGAATGGGGTACAACAGCTTGCTTGCATGCGAAATGGCTCATAGCTTGGCACTTCACCCCCTCGAAATTCACGCCGTCGATCAAGATCGCAGGGTTATTCTTCAAAGTGCGGATATCATAAAAAATGTTCTTGATGAAAAGCTGGCATGGGCGCTGATCCTAAAAGAACTCTACAAAAACGGTATATACACTTCAGAATACTTTAATATAAGTCTCCATAACAGCGATGTCCGATATGCTCTTGAACAGCAAAAGGGGGAGTTTGATGTGATCTTTTTGGATCCGTTTATCGAACGGTCCAACTGTAGAATGGTAACACTTGAACTTTTTAAACATTTAAAGAAAATTCTTAAAAGCGACGGGGTGCTTGTCTACTCAGGAACCCATACGGCGTCTCTTTCGGCTATGGCTGATGCAGGTTTTTGTCTCACCGCTGCCGGCAAACCAAAAAGTGATATACACGGCATTGTTGCCAAACACAAGGGGCCTTCTTTGGAATGCAAAAACGTCCTGCCTTACCGCGACCCCTATGGTGTCTGGACGGACCGCAAGATCCGCCAGTACCGGGAAGAAGAAATCAAAAAACAACAGCACTAACTGTATCATTAGCAACCTATAAACATATAACGCATACCCATATTTTAAAAAGGTCCGATAAACATGATAAACAAAAAACTAATTGAAGAAAAACTCTCCAAAGTAATTTATCCCGGTTTTGCTAAAAGCATTATAGATTTTGGTTTTGTTAAAAATATCACCGTTACAAATAACAAAATTGATATACACTTGGATATCCCCTCTTCGGCACCGGAAATTGAAACGCAATTGCGAGAAGAAATATATAAAAGAATCTCTTTATTGGGAGATTTGGAGATAGATATTCTTATCACAAAACCAAAAATACCCAAAGAAACAAGTTCACATGGTAAAAATGTACTTCCCGCTATTCAAAATTTTATTATGGTCAGCAGCGGAAAGGGAGGTGTGGGAAAATCTACAACCTCGGTCAATCTTGCTATTGCACTCGCACAACAAGGCAAAAGAGTCGGCCTGCTCGATCTGGATATCTACGGGCCCAATATCCCGAGAATGATGGGGATAGAAGGAAAAGAACCTGTTTTTCTGGGCAATAAAATAAAGCCTATTGTGGCACACAATGTTCAAGTGATGTCTATTGGTTCGCTTGTCGAGAGGGGTGCTTCTCTCATCTGGAAAGGTGCCATGGTTACACAAGCGATTGAGCAAATGCTAAAAGATATTTTATGGAACAAGCTTGATATATTACTCTTTGATATGCCTCCGGGCACAGGTGATGCACAATTGGCCCTGGCGCAAAATCTGCCTGTTACGGCCGGGGTGTGCGTTACAACGCCTCAAAAAGTGGCACTTGATGACACTATCAGGAGTATGGATATGTTCGCCCAACTTCATATTCCTATCGCCGGAATTGTTGAAAATATGAGCGGTTTTATCTGTCCTGATAGCGGCAAAGAGTATGATATTTTTGGCAAAGGCACTACAAAACCGCTTGCTGAGAGTTATCATACGGAAATTTTGGGAGAAATTCCTCTTGAACCTGCCATTAGAGAAGGGGGCGACAGCGGTCTGCCGATCACTGTTTTAGCACCCCTTTGTGAAACATCCAAACGGTATCAAACAATCGCTGCTAAAATTTGGGAAATAGTGCTCAAAATAAACGAAGAAGGCGGCGTGAATAACGAAAAGATACAGCCTACTGTCTTTTAGGCTAATTAATTTTATCTCTCTTTGCACCCTCTTGAAGGACGGTGCAAAGATTTTTTATTTAATGGTGTTCATCTGCATCAAGATTGAAGAGTTTTGTACCTACATAATAAAGCAAAATACATAAACCAAGCCCTCCAAGCGAAATCATAATTTCTGTAACACTTGGAAAATAATGAACCCATGACGGAGCAAGTTGATATTCAGTTATTTTCATCATCTGAAGCGGTTTAAGCTGCGTATCATGCACCAGATTGTATCGCATAAAAAATACCCCTACCATGCCGCTAAGTGATGCCCAAAACATACCTGTAAGATTTTTTCCCATATCTTTTAAAATGATAAAAAGAGGGATCAGCATAGCCAAAACCACCTCTGCCCAGAATGTCCAAGAACCCAAAATATGTATAGCAACATCTGCGCGGTTTGGCATATCTCCGTAAATATCGGTTAAAAATTTCCAAGTAACAAAGAAAATCAAAATGGAAATTAAAAGCGCTTGAATTTTTGCCAAATTGGTGAGCATCACTTTTGCATTTTCCGGAAACTGCAACTTGTATCTAAATCCCATCATAATAAAGGCAATAAAAATTCCTGTAATAAATGCGGTTAAGATAAAATAAGTCGGATAAAATACCCCGTTTGAAATAGTTCTAGCATTTAAAAATCCAAATACCCCGCCAAGATTTGAGTGTGCCGCAAGACCCACCAAAAGTCCGGTTAAACCGAAAAATTTTGCCATTTTCATATTGTGCTTAAGTAAAAAGACAAACTCAATAATCATAAAGGTCAAATAAAGCCCATAAAGAGTTCCCATCCACCAAATAGCACTGGTAAGTCCCGGAGAAAGAACATTGTAAATGAGCATGGTAACAGGATGGCCGATCTCAAAAGCAATAACTGCAAATCCTGCCATAATGGTAACAATAGACCCAAAAATAGCCCTTTTTGAAATCATCTCATAATCTTTAAATCCAAAAACATCCCCCAAAGACCCTACAATACAAAGTCCGGTTGAGCTCACAACAAAGAAGATGTATACTGCAATCAGTAGTCCCCACGGATGTTCTCTTGTTACGTTATAGGCATGATGTCCATGCATAAGATATGTTGCCACACCCAAAACAAAAAATGCCAAAAAAGCCAGTGTGATAACTGCCACAAGCATATTTCGCGGTGTCTTTTCAAAATTCAATAAATCTTTTATTCCTATCTTATTGAAAGGAATCGTAGCGATAAACTCTTTTATACTCTGTTTTTGTTGAATAGTTTCTGCCATAAATAACCCCTTATGTTAGATAGAATAATTTTGGTTTGGTACCAAGATGTGATTTAAGACTAAAATGTTCTCTAGTTCTAAGCAGTTCACTGATTTCACTATCGGGATCATCAAGATCGCCAAATGTTCGTACTTTCGTAGGACAGGTATTTTGGCATGCTGTAGTGGTTTCACCTCTTGCCAATCTTGTATCGCTACAGAAGTTACATTTATCGACTGTCATGGTTCTATCATCCACATATCGCGCATCATAAGGACATGCGTTCATGCAGTAACTGCACAAGATACACTTCTCTGCATTAACCCGCACTACCCCATTTTCATCATAATACGTGGCATTCGTAGGGCATACCTCTTGGCAGGGAGCATCATCACAGTGCTGACACTGACTGGGCTCAAAACTACTTGAAACGATACTAAGAAACGGGTATTCGCCCTCTATCTCTTTCACTCCTACCCAAATTCTATGTTTATCTGCGCCCATAAGAATCCCATTTTCTTCTTTGCAGGCAACTTCACATGCTTTACAATTAATACAATTTTTATAATCTAAAGCCATTCCATATCTTGCCATGATTACACCTTTCTTATTTCTACATTTGTTTCATGCATCGATGCTGCACCATAAACAGATTCAATAATGTCTTCAATGACAGTATTGTCGTTTCCGCCATTTTTATAAGCCCATGTCAAAGCCTCACTCTCTGCACCAAAACCATGAATAAAGAAGACTTGGTTGGGTGCAATTTTCTCTGTCGGGTATGCTTTAATGGTTACAGAACCTGTTTTGCTTGAAATTTCAACTCTATCGCCAAAAGCGATACCTCTCTCTTTTGCTATACGCTTATTGATCCAAATATAATTCTCAGGCATTAAATCTCTCAGTACAATATTGTTGGCTGTACCGCTCTGTGTAAATTGAGCATGACGGCCCGTTAAAAGTTTAAACTTTCCTTCCGGTACACTAAAGAGATACTCATCTTTCCAGATCGGCATAGGATCAACGCCTTTTTTTGCCAAATTGGCCAAATTACACTCTACTTTTTGTGATGGCGTCTTAGGTTTCCCGCCATTGACACTGTAGGCTTTTTCTTTTTCCGGATAATACTGAAATTCATTGACAGAAAGTGCTTTATAAAACTTATCCATATTTGGATAGAAAACACCATCTTTATTGAGTACCTCAACTGCTTCTTTGCCATAAACACTCTCGACCATATGAGCATTGATCTCCTCTTGAGAATGCTTGAAAGGTTTAGTTAAATCAAACTCTGCATAGACTTCTGCTTCCCTTTCTTCTTTTGTCATGGTTGCAGCAGTTTTGGTAACATTGCCATCTTCTCCGACAATCTCTTCCTCGCCGAGATTGGCAAGTTCATCCTGCAAATCTTCATCATGCTTTTTAGAAATTTCAAAGAGCGGTTTGGAGATTTTCTCGGTAAGTCCTCTCATGATATCTATAACGGGCTTTGTTTCAAACATAGGATCAACTACTTTATTGCGTTGAGCAATAGCAGGCTCAACCCCGCCAAACGTATTTACCGGATCAGTACGCTCCAGATAAGTACACTCCGGCAATACTACATCTGCATACATCACGGTATCACTTGGCATCGTATCAATTGCCACTACAAGCTCCATTTTTTTAAGCATCTGAGCTGTTTTTTTTGTATTTGGCATATTCATCATCGGATTGTGTTTATAGCAGAACATGCCTCTCACTTTATATGGCATTCTGTCTTCCAAAAATCTATTTCTCCAGCCGATCCACGACCCCCCATCGGTTACAACAGCACAATCGGCATAACCGCTGTGTCCCTTCTGGGACTCACTGCTATCCACTGCACGCGCTTCAGCTCTTCCATAAATAGGTTCCAATCCCTCATGTGTTCCCAACTCAAGTCGTTTGCCAAACACAAGTCCGCCTTTTGTATCAATTCCTCCGCCTAGTCCTTGGAAGATTGCCATAGCTCGTCTAAGTTGGAAATCGTTGTTGGAAAAAGTGCTTCTTCTGCCGGGATAGTAGACTGCCTTAGGAGCATGTGCCATAAACTCTCTGGCTATCTGATAGATATCTTCGGCTTTAATATTTGTAATCTTTTCAGCCCATTCTGGGGTATATTGATTATCTATAACACTTTTTTTATACTCATTAAACCCATTAAAATTTTCAGCCACATAAGTTTTATCATAAAGCTCTTCGCTCAGAACAACATATGTTAGAGCCAAAACAAAAGCCAAATCGGTTCCCGGATTGATTGCCAGCCATTTATCCGCTTTTGCTGCTGTATTGGTAAATCTAGGATCAATACAAATCAGTTTAGCGCCTCTGCCTTTTGTGCGTTTGAAAGCATCCATGGTATCAGGAGTCACTATTGCTTCAGCTCTGTTAGCTCCTGCCATAATAATATACTCTGCATTATCCAAATCTGCCTGCGGATATGCGCCCAGTGTAACACCGTATGCTGAAGCTACTGTTTGCAAACAGATTGAAGAGTGATTTAGCCAGTTGGCTGAACCGAATGCAGAAAAAAAGGTTTTAAACGTATGTTCTGCCATCCCTTCTCCCGCACAAAACAGAAATGAAGAACGGTTATCTTCCTCTTCATCCAATATCTTTACCACGCCTGGGAACTTATCGGTTCCATTTAAGATGGCTTCGTAAGCTTCATCCCAAGAAACACGTTTGAATTTACCCTCCCCTTTTTCGCCAATACGAATCAGCGGATATTTTAAACGATCCGGATCATATAATGCCTGAATTCCAGCATTTCCTCTGGGACACAGCATATTTTTTGATTTTGGAAACATGGGGTTTGGATCTAACTTAGTTACCACTCCATCTTCTACTCTAGCGATGGCTGCACATTTATTGACACACATTTCACAGAGTGTAGCAATATTTTTTACCTCTTTTGCTGCACCTGTTTTTGTGGTGATAGTCAATTTTTTATCATGTGCATCATTGCTTGCAAAAAGGTTTGTTGCACTCATTGTTGTTCCGCCGACAACACTCATTGCAACTGTCCCTTGAAGAAACTTCCGTCTCGACATTTCAATTTGCATAAACGCTTCTCCTATAGATAGTATTGACGAATAAATAGGAGTAAATCCCTCCTATTTATAAGCTTATGTTATATATTATAACAGTTTTACTTATAGAAATATAATTTAAATCAAGAAGCGGTCTTTTTTTATAAATTATGAGAATTTTTTATTAAATACGATTTTGAGGGCGGTAGATTATATTCATATCATCTAAATTGCCATATTCAAAATCTTTATGACAGGCAGCGCAATTGGATTTGTCTTTGATTTTCTTTTGTTTATAAACACTCATTGGAATATCTTGGTGCGTTTTTCTCCAATAAGGAGTTTTGGTTATTGCCTTAGGACGTAATTCCCCTAGAGAATCTAGCATCTTTACTGCTGCTTCGCGAGTACTGCTTTCTGCAGCATTTTCAACTAAAAATGTTTCAATAGCGAATTGTTGTGATTTGGTAATATTGGCTTCAGTGATCTCTTTGCCAAAATGATTTTTTAAACCTTTCATCACCCTCTCCCATGATTCTTCGGGAAGTAAAAATGGGGGATAAGCCGCATGACAATCTCCACACTTATTCACATAAAGAGAATCTGTTTGATTGTAGTCTATATTGGTAAACTTTTGGATCGTTAAAAAATTATAGTTACTGCTAATAATAAAAAAATACGTTGCTGCTGCAAAAAATATCATAAAAAAAGCGAAAAAATTTAAAGGACGGCTTACTTCCGTATCTTCGCCTTCTGTCTTTTTGTAACCGGTGATCATCGCAAACACCATATGTGTTTTATGCCAAAATTGTTCTATCATTACTCCGGATATATGTAAAAATACCCAAAAAAGAAAAAGATAAGAAGCATATTTATGAATAAAATCCAAATGCCAAATATAAGCAGAATACTGATCATTTAAAAAAGAAAAAACACCCAATGCCTCCTGAATTCCATAAAGCAATAAACCAGAAACAACAATAAAACTTCCGACTCCCAGTGCCCAAACGGTAAACCAGCTTGAAGCAGGATTATGTCCCGCAGGTATCTTTCTCCATCTATTTTGTATTTTTTCAACAAAATAGTATTTTAATTCTGAAGGCTTAAGTTTAAAAGTATTAAATGTAGCGTATCTGGGACCTATCACGCCCCAGATAATTCTGTAGATAATCATGATTAGAAAAATAAAACCAAAAGCAACATGGCTATGCAGTTGATTTTCGTAAAAAGAGGTGATAAAAGCGGCAGTAAATGAAAAAGCGATCATCCAATGGATAATTCTGGTGCCAATAGGCCAAACAAATACATACCCCGGCTTTTTATTCATTCTATTTTCCCATAATATATCATTATCAATTTCATAAGGTTATCATAATTTTATGTAAAAAGGGATGTAAAAACGTAGAAATTTAAATGGGGTATAAGGCATAGCAGAAAGAAAAGCAGAGAAGGAATATTTTCTCTGCTTTTATGTTAATATTTTTTATTGATGAAATTTATCAACTATATATTGGGCCATTGCTTCAGTATCGTAATCCATACCTTTTTCACGAATCTTCTTCATGTTATGTTCCATTACTTCATGTTCCGTACCGGCTGAATGTCCGCTGGTACCACCCATTTTAATATCCATAATACCCATTCTTAGTTCTTGATAGCTTTGATCATTAAGTGCAGGTCCTTTTTTCTCAGGTACACCTTCTCCATTTTTCCCATGACATTTTACGCACATTTGATCATATACTTCTGCGGTACTATATTTATATGTCACTACTTCTTCTTTTTGTTCCTCTGTTTTTTCACATCCTGTCGTTAACAGTAGAAGTGATGCCCCAAAAATTAGCGCTGTTATTTTTCTCATTCTTCTCTCCTTTAAATTTCTTATGCTCTGCCTGAAAGCATACCGTATTGAGTCATTGGCTTAAGTGCATAGACTTTAAGTAGCCACCAAATCCATCTCTCTTGCGCAGGATCAAGCGGGAATGACGGTGTTGGCTTACCTGTCCAGTTAAATTCAGCCAACATTACTGTACCAATAGAAGTAATCAATGGACAAACAGTATAGCCGTCATATTTTGACGGAAGCTCTTGTTTGCCTTCCATGACAGCAATTAAATTTTCTACTACCACTTTGTATTGCTTTCTCGCACTTCCGCCTGTTTTACCCATCGGTACTGCTGCAATATCTCCTAATGCAAAAATATTAGGAAATTTCACATGCTGCAGTGTCTCTTGATTTACCGGAACCCATCCCTGTCCTGAACCGATAGGAGATTTAGCTATCTCTTCTGCGGCTATCATAGGTGGTGTGATATGCATGAAATCATAAGGCACTTGTACTTTTTCACTTGCGGGGATCATTTCATACTCTTCAAGGTCTTCGTCCCATTCCCCTTTTTCAAGCCAATGCTTTTTAAAGGTTGCTATCTTTGCAACAGGATCCACACCAATCAAGTTATGTTTGAAGTTGTATTTCATATCTCTTTGAGCAAACTGTTCAATCATCGCCGCATTATATTCCGGTACACCAAAAAGTTTATCCCCGTTAGGATAAAGTGTCAACTCAGCATTTTCTCTTGCTCCTGCCTCTCTAAGTCGTGCATCTGTAAGATACATGATCTTTTTAGGTGCACCGCCGCATTTAATAGGGGTATCAGGATCGGTAAAAATCCCTTGAACTTTCTTACCGCTTTTGGCTTCGCTTATAAATTTTTGCATCTGTGTCCAAGTATCAGTAGCACCATCAGCAAAATAGATAGAAGCTATACCGTTTTGGCCAACTACTTTTCTTGCGGCACTGCTGTCCCCTCTTGATGTGATAGTTTCAGTCACACCTAAACCTTCCAATCGCGCAAAATCAAGTTTAAGTCCGGCTGCTACAACCATATAATCATATTTGATCTCCTTGCCTCCGCTGGTTTTTACACTGTTTTGGTCAGGATTGAATTCTACTGCTTTTTCTTTGATCCAATTTACACCCTCTGGCATAAAATCAGCTGTTGTATATTCAGTATCAGCATCATTCCAAACACCGGCACCTACAAGTGTTTGCCCAGGTTGATAAGAGGCTGATTTCTCATTTGGCTCAAGTATAGTAATATCCGGCTCATCAAGTGAACGCATAAGTAAAGCAGCTGTTGCTATACCCGCTAAACCGCCCCCTACGATCAAAATCTTTCCCTTAGCGCTTGAGCTTGCAGCTTTTGCTTCAGTAACTACGCCGCTTCCCATCATCATGGCGGCTCCGCCCATCCCGAAAAGCTTCATTGCATCACGGCGAGAGATCCCCTTCTCTTTCAGATGGGCATCAATAAGCTCCATACTCTCTTCTATCATTTTTTTATCCATTAGTAACTCCTTCTAAAAAATATAAATAGATTTTACATCAAAATAGTTAAACTTATATTTAAATTAATAAAAAATAAATTAATTTGTTTTTGTTATATAATTTTATCAATCATAAGCTGCAATGTAATTTTACCTCTAAAGTGATTCTCATTAACTGTATAGACGAACTGTATTTTTTGGCCTACTTTAAAAATTGCTTTGCTTTTAAACCAAACGGCTTGCAACACTATATTGTCTTGTTTCAATAAAAAACGTAAATGTTCACCTTCCTTGCCCATATTCTGTATTTGAAGAATTTCTACATCATTTGTTATAAATTTAGGTACAGGATTACCAAAACCATAAGGTTCATATCTTTTTATTAATGCTGTAAGCTCAAAATTTATTTGAGAAAATGAAAGTTCTCCCATAATTTGAGAATCAGATATTTCTTGATTATAATCCCTTGATCTATATTTTTTTTGTATTTGGGATTTAAACCATTCTAGTTTTTCTTTTTGCAAAGTGAGCCCTATAGCGGCCTGATGTCCTCCAAATTTATCAAGATGTTCCCTGCAACTGTTTACAATGCCAAATAAATCACATTCACCAAAACTCCTTCCGCTTCCTTTAAGTACTCCTTTGGAATTTTCACTTAATATAATGGAAGGTTTTTGGCATATTTGTGCTATTCTGGCGGCAACTATACCCACAACCCCCTCATGCCATTCTTGACCCACTGCAATAATTACATCATCCTCACTATTTACTTGCAGTAAAGCTTGATGTGTCAATGTTTGTTCCGTTGTTTTCCGATGAGAATTAAATGCAATAAGCCTTTCAAGTTTTACGTTTGCATCATGAATGTCAGTAGAACTCAAAAAATCTACAGCATAAGAAGCATCCTCCATCCTTCCGGCACTATTGAGCAAAGGCGCTAAAAAAAAGGCAATATCTTCACTGGTTAATACCTTTTTTTGATAATGTTCTAAAAAAGCCCTGATGGCCGGTTTAGTACTTACACAAAGTGATTTAATACCTACTTGAACCATTACTCTATTGATATGTTGCAAAGGCATCATATCTGCAATAATTGCAATAGATACCAATTCCATGTAAGAAATCATATTAATTTTTATGTTTAATGTATTTTTTAAAGAGGCAATAAGATACCAAGCAATCTGTGCTCCACACACATCAGCATAAGGAAAACTGCATTCTTCCTGTTTTTGATTGATAATAGCATACGCTTCAGGAATTTCAGGTGCAAGCAGATGATGGTCAGTAATAATAAGCTCTATCCCTTCTTCTTTGCAAAGTTTTGCTGCATAAACCGCTGAAATACCGTTATCAACCGTTATTGCTAAATCTGTTCCCTTGATTTGGGATACAATATTAACCGAAAGTCCATACCCGTCTTTAAAGCGGTTAGGAATGACCCACTCTACAGGATATTTAATTTCTTCAAAAAAAAGTCTCATTAATGTTGTAGAGATTACACCATCAACATCATAATCACCAATAATTGTAATTTTTTCTTTGTTTTGTATGGCATGAATGATACGCTGGGTTGCCTTTTGCATATCTTTAAATGTATCAGGCAAAGGAAGATCGCGCAAAGAGAGAAATCCCTCTTTAAATCGCAATTTTAAGAGTTTTTCTAACGCTTCATGCGTTAAAACAGGATACATCTATTTTGATTGCTTTATCGCCGCATTGACAAATGCCAAAATAGACGGGTTTGGATTTTGCAATCTTGAAGTAAATTCAGGATGAAACTGAACTCCCAAGAACCATGGATGATCTTTAACTTCAACTGCCTCAATCAATCCATCTGATTCACCTGTAATTTCCATTCCGTGAGTTTCCAAAGCTTCTCTATATTTAGGATTTGCTTCGTAACGATGTCTATGTCTTTCATAAATCACATTGGAACTGTAAGCTTCTCTCAATTTAGATCCCTCTTTGGTTTGACATTCATACTCTCCAAGCCTTAATGTACCGCCCATTGGAGATTTTGTTGTTCTTACCTGTTTTGCACCGTTTGCATCGATAAATTCATCAATAAGATAAACCATCGGATTTTTTGTATTTGGATTAAATTCTACAGAGTTTGCATCTTTTAATCCTAGTACATTTCGCCCAAACTCAATTAAAGAAAGCTGCATGCCAAGACAAATACCTAAAAAAGGTATCTTTTTCTCCCTGGCATACTGAATGGCTTTAATTTTACCTTCAACACCTCGCTCGCCAAATCCACCCGCGACCAATATACCCTCACAATCTTGCAAGAATTTTTGTGCGCCCTCTTCTTCTATTTTTTCGCTGTCCACCCATTTGATATTGACTCTATGATCAAGATGCGCCCCTGCATGAATCAATGCTTCTGTTAAGGATTTATAAGACTCTTTAAGATCCAGATATTTGCCAACAAATGCTATCTTAACTTCATCGCTCGGCATAATGATCTTATTGACCAGAGAACTCCATTCTTCCATTTTAGGTTGACAATTTTCCAACTCTAACTGTTTGCAAATCGGTGTCAAAATATCCTGTGCTAAAAAACTTAAAGGTACTTGATAAATAGTAGCTTCATCAATCGCATCAATGACAGAGTCTTCATCTACATCACAACTAAAAGCAATTTTTCTTTTAAGTTCGTTAGGTACAGGTTGTTCTGCTCTAAGTACTAGCATATGCGGTGCGATACCTATACGTCTGAGTTCCTGAACAGAATGCTGTGTAGGTTTAGTTTTTAGTTCACCTGCAACTTTAATATAGGGCAAAAGTGTCACATGCACGTTCATGACTTGCGATTTACCTAATTCATGTTTCATTTGCCGAATGGTTTCTAGAAACGGTAACCCTTCTATATCACCGGTTGTTCCGCCAAGTTCAACAATAAGAATATCTTTGCCGTTTCCTGCTTTTTCAATACGCTCTTTAATCTCATTCACAATATGAGGTACCACTTGGATCGTTTTTCCGAGATATTTGCCTTTTCTTTCATTCTGAATAACTGTTTTATAGATTTGGCCTGTTGTAAAATTGTTATTTCGTGTTAAAGAAGTATCTAAAAATCGTTCGTAGTGCCCAAGATCCAAATCTGTTTCTGCACCGTCTTTGGTTACAAAGACTTCTCCGTGTTCAAGCGGTGACATGGTTCCAGGATCGACATTGATATAAGGATCAAGCTTCAAAACACCCACTCTTAATCCCGTATGTTTTAGTAAAGTACCAATACTTGCCGCTGTAATTCCTTTACCTAAAGAACTCAATACGCCGCCTGTAACAAAAATATATTTTGTTCTTTTTTCACTCATTTCATATTTCCTTTAAGTTTATGCAACAATCGGCATAATGATTGTTATAAAATGATCATTTTTCACCACAAACGGCAAATTAGGTTCATTAAGTTCCATCAAAAACTCGTTTTTATCAATTTGAGAAATAAAATCTAAGATATATTTACTATTGAAACTGATTTCAAATTTTTCAGACAAGCCTGTTTGGATCTCTATTTCAGTTTTTGCTTCAACGTTATCTGCACTTAAAGAATTAAAAATAATAACATCCGAAAGAAGTGTCATTTTAATCTCTTGCGAAATTGTTGTGATCATTTTGATGGCATCAGTCATCTCTTTTTTAGGTAAACAGATTGAATGTTTTATACTCGAGGGAATAATCCTTTGATAATCCGGAAATTTACCATTAATCAGTCTTGTGAAGAAAAAATAATTTTCATTGGTGATGATTAAATTGGTTTCATCAAAAAAGATATCAATTTGGTCAAGAAAAAGCTTTTGTATTTCTAAAATAGCTTTCTTAGGAACAATCAATGAAAGTTCTTGTGTATTAGAACTTGGTATGGTTGCAATAGCCAATCTTCTAGTATCCGTTCCTACTAAGTCTGTTGCATTATTTTTTATATTAATAAGTGCACCGTTTAATTCAAATTTTGGATTATTTGTGTCAATGGCAGGAGATATTTTTTTGAGATTTTGAATAAGACTTAGAGAATCTAAAGAAATTTGAGGTTTATTTTCAATACTTGGAAAAGAAGGGTAAGCAGTCGGGTCAAAAGTCGGCAATTTAAATTTAGAATGTTTTTGTTTAATAATAAGAACATTATCCAATAATTCTAAAATAATTTCATCTTCTTTGAGGATACGTATGATGTCAAGCAATTTTTTACCATGGGCAGTACAGGATCCTTCATTTTCTACAGTAATATGATCGGTGGTTATTTTTAAACCAATTTCAGAATCTGTCGCTTTTATAATGCACTTACCATTTTCGGATGTAAATAATATATGAGATGTAATTTGGCTTGCATCCTTCTTTTCTAAAAAAGGTTGTAGATTGATAAGTATTGATTCTATAATTTGCTTTTGCACTCTTATCTTCATTGACTCTCCTTATTTTAATAATTTAGTAGGTAGTAGTAGCACCCTTTGAAAATGTGAAAAACTACTTTACAGCCCAAATTAGCGTCATTTGCTTATGTGATCAACTTTTGTTGAATATTCACATTCATTCACTTTTAAAATTATATCTTTTTTTTTATTCAAGTTTTCATTTATTAAATTTCTGATTTTTGTGTATCTGTATGTATTTTATTTGAGAGCTCTTCTAAAAGTACTTTAAAATTTTCGTCATTGTCTATAATTTCATTTATTTTTTTCATGGCGTGTGAGATGGCAGTATGGTCTTTCATACCAAAATATAAAGCAATTTGAGGCATAGAGTTTGGGGTAAGATTTCTTGCTAGATAAATAGCAGTACGTCTGGCATCAACAACATTCTTTGTTCTTTTTTTGGATTTTATATCCGATGGTTTAATATTGAGCTCTCTTGATACAATTTTAATAATATCATCAATGGTAACATTTTCTTTTTTTTCTTTTAGTTGATCTTTGATTGCATTTTGTGCAAAATCTAAAGTAATTTCTTGGTTTAGCATAGAGCTTAATGCATTAAGTTTTATGATGGTACCTTCTATTTCGCGGATATTATCACCCATGTTGGTTGCGATAAAGTTAATAATTTCATTGTTAAGTCTGATACCGTCCAGCTCACATTTTTTCTGTATGATCGCAATTTTTGTTTCAAGTCCAGGGGGCTGAATATCCGCCATTAACCCCCACTCAAAACGACTTTTTAGTCTATCTACTAAACCTGCGATTTTATTGGGTTGTCTATCAGAAGTGATGACGATTTGCTTATTGGCATTATAGAGTTCATTGAAAGTATGAAAAAACTCTTCTTGTGTTTGTTCTTTGCGGCTTAAAAATTGAATATCATCGATAAGTAAAAGGTCACATTCTCTATATTTATCTCTAAATCTATCCATAGTTTGGGAGCGCAAATGAGAAGTAAAAGAATTCATGAATTGTTCAAGCGTCGTATAAATAACTTTTTTACCTAGATTAATTTGATAGTTGCCGATAGCTTGAAGCAAATGTGTTTTTCCTAATCCGACTCCTCCATAGATAAAAAGCGGATTATATTGTTTTCCCGGTTTTTCTGCAACTGATTTTGCCGTAGTATAGGCAAATTGGTTAGAATCACCAACAATGAAACTTTCAAAAGTAAGTGATGGATTAAGATAGGTACTTTTAGAGGTATGTTTTTCACCACTTTGTTTAGTTATTGGCGCTGCTATGGTGTTTATTTGTTTGCCGACGGTGATCTTGATTTGTGGTTTTATCTCATTTTGAAGTTCAAAAAGGTGTGCCAGTTTTTCTGCATATTTTGTTTTAACCCATTTTGCTACAAGCATATTTGGGGCAGAAAAACAAACAATATTGCTTCGAGAGTGTTTGGTATCATAAACAAGATTTTTAATATACCGCTCGTATTCTATTTCACTAATCTCTTTTTTTAGTTCATAGACAACTTTTTGACCTATATTCATATAGCGACATTCCTTTTTGAGTGAATAAAATAAAGCAGTGAATACTTAATGTGAATAACTTTATGTATTTTAGCCAATTTAAGCTAAAATAGCGTTATTAAAGCAGTGTGAAATGAATAATTCACATTGTGAACAAAGGTGTGAATGAATATTTTAGGAATAGACCCCGGAAGCCGTAATTTAGGCTATTGTATACTTTATTGGGACGGAAAAACTTATTCACTGATTGAGGCAGGTTTACTTAAAATAAAAACTAAACTACTTCAAGAGCAAATTATAGAGCTTATGGAAGGTTTAGATGTAATTTTAAGGGCACATAAGATAGATGAAGTTGCTATCGAAGATATCTTTTTTGCCTTTAATCCTAAGACGGTTTTAAAATTAGCACAGTTTAGAGGAGCGCTTTCTTTAAGGATACTTCAGGAAGTGGGATATTTTTATGAATATACCCCATTGCAAGTAAAAAAAGCGGTTACAGGAAATGGTAAAGCCACTAAAGAGCAGGTTGCATTTATGGTTAAAAGACTCTTGAGAATAAATAAAGAAATAAAACCATTGGATATTACTGATGCGATGGCCATCGCATTAACTCATCTTCAACGGGTGAAGATGAGAAAAAAAGAGTTAGTTTGAAACCGTTTTGGCGTTTTTCTTGACAGAAATAAGTCTTTGTTTAGGCGCTTTAAAAGTAGCTTTTCTGTTTCCTTCAGCAGACTCTTCGATGATTTTATCATACATGTAGACATCATTTTTAAAATAAGCCAATCCATCTTCTTCATATACTGTAAAATATATCATGTGTACAGGTATAGGCTTGGACAGGATAATCGTTGTGGGTTGATTTGTTGCAAATATTGTGTTAATTTGACTTTCTGTATAGTGTCTTTGGGCATGTTGAAGTAATTTTTTTGTTAAATCAAAAGGTTTTTCAGCTCTCATACACCCTGAACTGTATACTTTATAGCGTCTTTGGAATAGTGATTTATTGTCTGTATCATGTAAATAGACATCATATTTATTAGGAAACATAAATTTTACGCGGCCAAGCGCATTAGTATCTCCTGGATATTGTACAAAACGATAGGGTACAGGTCGACTGCTTTTTTCATAAGGAGCCAGCTGCTGGGGTGTAATATCTATCTCTTTGTTGCCTGCAAATACATGAATATTATTTTCTTTAAGATAAGCAGGATTTTCTCTTAATACATGAATAAGATCTTTTTTGATAAGATTATCCGGAACAGTCCATGTGGGATTGAGAACCATAAATTTAATTTGATCTTCAAAGAGCGGAGTAGGTCTGTCTATTCTTCCCACTACAAGCCCCATTCTCATCAGCATTCTATTATTTTGATAGTATCTTAATTTAAAATCGGGGATATTTGCCTCTATATATTCCTCTTCAAAATGTCTAGGATAGAGTTTTGTTTTATCAAGATTAGTAATAATGCTTTGAATTTTTTCTGTTACAGGCAAGTTGAGATAATAGGTCATTACTTTATCAACTTTTCTATTTACTGCCAAATTATATCTTTTTTGAAAGGTAATTACAGCACGCTCAAGTGTTCTGTCAAATATTTTATCTATGGACGCCGATTTGGGATAATCGCCAGAAATTTGAAGACGTTTTTTTACCTGTTCGACGCGTGGAGATTTGTCGCCCAATTTTAAATCGGTGTTGCTGTATTCAACCTTCGGAAATGTATCCATCGCTTGGTATTTTTTCAGTAGCTTTATAAGTGTTTTATACCGTTTTTCCATAGGAATAAGTGAATTAAGGTATTGATAGATTTGATCGCCTACTATAGCTGAAAAGAGTTGATTTTGGCTAGGAAATCCTTTAGGGGCCATTTCCCAATGGGCTACAGTATCTTCACTTTTTTTCAAGCTGTATAGTTTTTTTTGTACCAGGTTCCAGTCTATGTCTCCCTGCACAATAAAACGAACCAAACGTACAAAAGAGTTAGTTAGCATAAGATCCAACCTGGCGTATACTGCTGCTTTTTTACCTGTACTTATTTGATTGTTATCCAGCTTGTAGAGAAGTTGTCCTATGGCATATTGATCAAAGGATTTATTTTTATAATTAAACATCGGATCTTTTAGCGCTCGAATAAGTTGACTCATCTTATATTGATCTTCAGGATTTATCCAAAAAGGTTTATAATTTGCACTTTCATAAAGGTTTTGCACAATGGTTTTATTTTGGCCTTTTAAGCGTGTCTGTAAACTTTTTTGGATATTGGTTGAAATAGTTTCAATTGAAAGCGTTTGGGCATTCAAGCAAACTTGTAAAAAAAACCATACCGCTATGATTTGTACTATACGCACATTTCTCTCCTCATAAATAATACGCGAATTATAATATGTATTTTGGTTATTTTTCTTTATACATACATTCTTCAAATAAATACTGATGCTCATTTGGCAATTTTTCATAAATCGCAAGCGCAAGCTCTCTTATTTCCCATAAAGCAGATTTATTGCTTCTAAGTGTTAAAAAGTTTTGTAGGCTTCTGGCATTGGCCGTCCAAGTGAGTTCGGTTTTATAACTTTCAGGCAAACAGTATTTGGCAATATCATTGCTTGTACCGCTTTTGAGAATAACTTGCAAGTTTTTTAGTGCTTTAATACTTGCAGCATCTACCTCCTTATTGCCTGTAAGCACGATAAATTTAGAAGCCTTCCCATATTCCTGTTCCCCAAACGGTTCGCACTCTTTAAGCTCTTTTAGGGTGTATCTCGTCGATTTGACACTCAAGCTTGCCATTCTGTGACGTGCTAACTCCTGCAATAATGCCCTGCTTATTCCCTCAATATAGAACGTATAAACAAGATGCTCCAAGGTAGAAGCGTGTTTGAATTTATTTCCTACTCTGTCTATCAAAGCCTTGTCTTTTTCCCCGCCCTCATCACTGTTATCAAAACTTTGCCAACAAGTCCTTATGGCATGAGCACATATATTAAGCGGCGTGTGGTGCAATAGAGTGATTTGCATGGAGATACCCTCATTCTTTTTGCTACAATTATAACAAAAGTTTTAGATACATAAGGATAAGCATGGAAGCCAGTGAGCGATTTTTTACTTTCGAAGAAGATTTTAGAGATCCTTATGCCAGAGATAGAGATAGGGTATTGCATTGCAGTTCATTTAGGCGGCTAGAGTATAAAACACAGGTTTTTTTAAATCATGAAGGGGATTACTTTCGTACACGTTTGACACATTCTCTTGAAGTGAGTCAAATCGCACGGACACTTTCGCGTAAACTTAATTTAAATGAAACCTTAGCCGAAGTGATTGCTCTTTCGCATGATTTGGGCCACACTCCTTTTGGTCATGTAGGGGGTGATGAATTAGACAAACTTCTCAAGGCAGACGGTAGACCTTTGGGATTTGAACATAATTTTCAATCATTTAGAGTATTAACCAAACTTGAGAAGCGCTATAAAAAATTTGATGGTCTCAATCTGACGTTTGCTACGCTAGAGGGAGTATTGAAACATTCCTATCCTTATAAAAAACCATTTTTAAAAACATTAGATGAACGATTTGCGTTAGATAAGCATCCTTCTCTTGAGGCAATGGTAGTAGACCATGCGGATGAAATAGCTTATACGAGCCACGATATAGATGATGGTATCAAATACGGACTTATCTCATTTGATGACCTTTTGAAGAATGGACTGTTTCAAAAGGTTGATGAGAAAATACAAAAGGAAGACGTAAAAAGAGATGAAAAACTTTATCGTCACCGTTTTGTTGCAGGATTGATCAAATTGTTGGTTGAAGATTTTATTCTCAATTCAAAAGAACAAGTAAAATATTTTCGTCAAGACATTCCTATTTGTGGAATTTTGGATGCAAAAGAACCGATCCCTGTCGGTTTTTCTTCTTATACAGCCAAAGAGCTTAAAAAACTCAAAAAATTACTTTTTACTTCGCTTTATAGGCATGAAAAAATTGTTCGAAAAATGCATGCCGGAAAACAATGCATTAAGGGGCTTTATAAGGCATTTAGCGAAGATGTTGATTTGATGGGGGGGCATCAAAAGGAATTACTTGGGGTGCGCGCCAAAGAGCGGGTTATTGCTGATTATATTGCTGCAATGACAGATCGTTATGCCGTAAAAACCTATCATGAACTTTATGGTTTATCGTTTTAAGGGACCTCTTAATAAAATTTATACATCTGATATTCTGATATATTGCATTTTGTAAAAATTTCTAAGTTTGTTTTAGTATTTTGCGGGTGCAATTTAAAACCGGCTCTCTTTTTTTAAATAGACCAATAAATTTTTAAAATCTTCTATATAGTAACTTTTAGATATAATTCGCGAAAAATCATGAGAAATTATATTCTCATTCTAGGATATTTTATGCAAAAAATAAAAAACATTGCTGTTATTGCACACGTTGACCACGGCAAAACAACTTTAGTAGATGAACTGCTTCAACAAAGCGGAACATTCGCTGCTCACCAAGAAATTCAAGAGAGAGCAATGGATAGTAATGCTATTGAAAAAGAAAGAGGAATTACCATTCTTTCTAAAAATACAGCAATTACTTACGGCGATCACAAAATCAACATTATAGATACTCCGGGCCATGCTGACTTTGGCGGAGAGGTTGAACGTGTATTGAAGATGGTAGATGGCGTTTTGTTGCTTGTTGATGCACAAGAAGGTGTTATGCCTCAGACAAAATTCGTTCTTAAAAAAGCGATTGAATTGGGGCTGATTCCTGTTGTGGTTATCAATAAAATCGACAAAGATGCCGCAGAACCTGACAGAGTAATGGATGAAGTATTTGACCTTCTTGTTGCTCTTGATGCAAACGAAGAGCAACTTGAATTCCCTGTACTTTATGCAGCCGCAAGAGATGGCTATGCCAAATGGAACATGGAAGATGAAAACAAAGACATGACGCCGCTCTTTGAGGCAATTTTAACACATGTGCCGTATCCGTCAGGCTCGGCAGACAATGATACGCAAGCACAAGTTTTTACACTTGATAATGATAACTTTGTGGGCCGTATCGGTATTACACGTATCTTCAACGGTAAAGTAAAAAAAGGTGATGAATATTTACTTGTCAAGGCTTCCGGAGAAAAAACAAAAAGCCGCGTAAGTAAATTGATCGGGTTCAAAGGACTTGAAAGGATTGATATTCAAGAAGCAGAAGCAGGAGATATTGTTGCAATTGCAGGATTTTCGGATATTGATGTAGGGGATAGTATTTGTGATCCTGTCAATCCTGTTCCCTTGGATCCAATGCATGTTGAAGAACCTACGCTTTCAGTTATCTTCTCGGTCAATGACGGTCCTTTGGCAGGAACGGAAGGAAAACACGTTACTTCTAATAAGATAAGAGAAAGACTTGCAAAAGAGATGGAGACCAATATTGCAATGCGTATGGAGCCATTAGGTGATGCATCTTTCAAGGTTTCCGGCCGTGGCGAGCTTCAGATCGGTATTTTGGCTGAAAATATGAGAAGAGAGGGCTTTGAGTTTCTTCTTGCAAGACCTGAGGTTGTTATCAAAGAAGAAAATGGTGTTAAGATGGAGCCGTTTGAACATCTTATTGTTGATGTGCCTTCAGAATTTCAAGGGGTTGCTATCGAAAAACTGGGTAAAAGAAAAGCAGAAATGACGTCGCTCATACCGATGCCTGACGGTACTGTAAGAATCGAATTTGAGATTCCTGCACGAGGACTCATAGGTTTTAGAAATGAATTTTTGACAGATACCAAAGGGGAAGGGATTATGAACCACTCCTATTTGGAATACAGACCGTATTCTGGCGTAGTAGAGAGCCGAACTCCTGGCGCACTTATCTCGATGGACAATGGTGAAGCTGTAGCTTTTTCCATTTTTAACCTTCAGGCAAGAGGGACGATGTTTATTAAGCCGCAAGATAAAGTATATGACGGTATGGTCATCGGCGAATCAGCAAGACCGGGAGACCTTGAAGTGAATCCACTCAAAGGAAAACAGCTTACAAACATGAGAACAAGCGGAGCTGATGATGCAATTAAATTGATTCCGCCAAGACCCATTACGCTTGAATCAGCAATGGAGTGGATTGAAGATGATGAACTTGTCGAGGTTACTCCTTTGAGTATTCGTATCCGCAAAAAACACCTTGATCCATCCATAAGAAGACGTATGGCAAGAGACAAAAAGAACGCACAGTAAATTTTACTCTGCTATTTTATTTCAACTGTAGGAATTCTCTCCTGCATTTGAAATCATAAATAAAGCGTTTATAGTTAAAATATATTAGTAGATTTTAATGCTTTTCCTGCCCGCATTGCGCTTACCCATGCAAAATGAAAATTAAATCCCCCTCTGTCTGCATCTACGTCGAGTATTTCACCCGCAAAATAGAGATTTTTGACCCGTTTTGACTCCATTGTCTGAGGATTGACCTCGGTTGTATCTATGCCCCCAACAGCAACCTCTGCACCCTTGAAACCTTTGGTATCGCTAATGGAGAGTCTGAGGTTTTTAAGTGCAAAGACCAATTTGCCTATCTCTTTACGGTCTAGTTCGTATTCGTATATGGCTTTGCATTTGGATTGCTCTAAAATAATAGGGATTAGTTTTTTATTCATGATTCCCTGCAGCCAAAGATTCAGTGGTTTTTGGCTTCCCTTGTGAATGCGCCCTAGAAGCAGGGCAGTCAATTTTTCTTTGTTGAGCTTTGGTATAAGATCTAAGATAAGTTCACAATGGGCGTGTTGGGCCAAATAAAGACTTGCTTCACGGCTAAGATCGAGTATCGCAAGCCCGCTGATACCATAAGCAGTAAAAAGCAGATCACCTTTTTTTTCTGTAATGTATTCTCTGTTGGCATAAAGTTTGGCTATTCCTTCACACTTAACTCCGCTGGCATGTTTTATCCAGCTTTCTTTGGAGCAGAGCTGTACAAGCGAGGGGAGATTGGGGATGATTGTGTGTCCCATTTGTTTAGCAAAATGCAGTCCGCTGTCATTTCCTCCCAATTGAGGTGCGGCCGGAGAACCGGAGGCAAGTAGCAATTTTTCACACTTATGTATTCCCTGTGTTGTTTCCAGTATGAAGATATTATTTTTTTTACAGACAGCATCCACTCTGCAGTTGTATATAAGATTTACGCCTGATTTTTTAGCTTCGTATTCAAGCAATTCTGCCACCGAACTAGCCTGAAGAGACATGGGAAACATTTTTCCTTCTTTCCCCTCTACCAATTCTAGTCCGATAGAGGTGAAAAATGTTTTAACGGTATCAAATCTATAATCCTGTAAAACCGCCTCAATAAAGCCTCGATGGCATGAATGAAAACGCTCAGACACGATATTTTTATTGGTGATATTGCATTTGCCGTTACCGCTGATCCGTATTTTTTTACCGATTTGACTATTTTGTTCGAGCAGGGTGATGCACATTCCGATCTTAGCTGCCATGATAGATGCGACAAGACCGCTTGCACCTCCCCCTACAATGATAAGATGAGGAATGGATTTATTATTCATGAGGTATTATAACTTTTTGATGTATAAAATAACAAAGGATCGATAGGTTCGCATTGGTAAAATTTGCAACATTTTCGGTTGATTAAACCTAAAGCAAAAGAGGTTATCGGTTTAGATTATAGGGATGTCTATAGAGAATTGCAGACAGATTGTGAACGTATCTATAGCGCGATTAAAATAGATTATTGAAGTGTTCCGATAGGATGTTTGGGCAAAAAGTAAATTCAGCAGAAGGAAAGCCGGGGCGGAAGTTAAACAGCTAAAACTTGCTATAATAATAAAAAATAGTGTAAGGGCTGAGGCGATGTGTGCTGAAAAGATACAACGTATAATACAAGCGGTTATTCTTGGTTTGGTGATGGGGTTGGCAGGAATGGGAATGCTAAAGACAGCATTTCTTTTGCAGTTTGCAATGATGGTTATGTTGCTTATAGCAGGCTTTACCGGATTTTGTCCAGGGCTGGCGATCCTTAAAAAGATTTTTCCTGCTTGCAAATGTGAAGAGAATAAATAATTTTTTAAAACAAAAGTTTTTTCACAGAGAGTTTGGGTAAAAAATAAAATAGGAGAATGAATTTTATTTTTCTCCAAAGAAGAAAAATATATAAAAAGGATGAGAAGCAATATGTCAAATATTTCATATAAAGATGCGGGAGTGGATATCGATGCGGGCAATGCATTTGTGGAAGCGATTAAGAGTGATGTAAAATCGACTTTTGATAGCAATGTGATCGGAGGGATTGGCTCTTTTGCGGGAGCATATGCGCTTCCTTCCGGTTATAAAGAGCCGGTGATTCTTTCTGCAACTGATGGAGTGGGGACAAAACTTAAGATTGCGATAGAAAGCGGAAGACTTCAAAGCGTAGGGATTGATCTTGTAGCAATGTGTGTCAATGACTTAATCTGCAATATGGGAACCCCAATGTTTTTTTTAGATTACTACGCTACAGGCAAACTTATTCCGCAAAATGCAAAAGATGTGGTTGCGGGTATCGCGGAAGGATGTCGCAGAGCTGAATGTGCTCTTGTGGGCGGAGAAACAGCTGAAATGCCCGGAATGTACAACGAAAATGATTTTGATCTTGCAGGATTTGCGGTTGGTATCGCAGAAAGAAGCGAGATGGATACGGTAAACAACGTAAGAGAAGGTCAAATTTTGATCGCGCTTCCAAGTTCAGGTGTACATTCCAATGGGTATTCGCTTGTCAGAAAACTTTTTTTTGATAAATTGGGTATGGATTTAGATACGGAATTTGAAGGCAGACCGCTTGTGGAAACACTCCTGGAGCCTACACGTATCTACGTCAAAGAGTTTAAAGCCAATAAAAAATATATTAAGGCGTTAGCGCATATTACGGGGGGAGGTATTGTAGAAAACCTTCCCAGAGTACTTCCCGAAGGCATAAAAGCAATTGTTAACAAAAATGCTATCCGCACACTTCCTATTTTTGATTTCATGGGCAAATATGTAGATGAAGAAGAGATGTATAGAGCATTTAATATGGGTGTAGGCATGATATGGGTTGTCGAAAAAGAAGATGTCAACAGTGTATTGGCAAATACTGACGGCTATGTGATCGGCCTATTGGCAGAGGGCCAAAAGTGTGTAGAGCTGGTCTGAAGGCAGCCCAACTATTCATCCCGTTCATTTGGCAGAGAATTTTCGAAATAACAGAACTTTTTATCTCAAAAATTCTGTTATTCCAATACTTCTTTGTCGAGTTCTCCCTGTTTCCATTTTGTCAGATAACTATCTAAGTTTGCTTTGACATCCCCTTGCAAAACATATAGACCAATCAAATTAGGCAATGCCATACCCAACATAAGCAAATCTGAAAATTCTAGCAGTGTAGAAGCACTGGCAACAGAGGCAATTATGATAAAAGAGATAAAGATAAGTTTGTAGCCCAAGGTGTATTTTTCTCCAAATAAATAAGTCCACGAACGCTCTCCGTAGTATGACCAAGAGATCATGGTACTAAATGCAAAAAGTACGATAATAAATGATAAGACGGCAGGAAACCAAGAGATTACTGTTCCGTATGCAGCCGCAGTAAGTGCAGCCCCTTGCTTGGTGGCTACCAGGTCGGCAAATGCGCCGCCTGGATCATATACTCCTGTTGTAACGATAACAAGTGCTGTCATTGTGCAGATAACAATCGTGTCTATGAAAGGCTCATAAAGTGCAACCATGCCTTGTCTTACGGGATATTTTACTGAAGCAGTTGAATGCACGATAGCCGCTGAGCCTATTCCCGCTTCGCTGGAAAATGCAGCCCGTTTAAATCCCTGTACAATCACCCCGATCAGTCCCCCGGCCGCAGCATCGGGAGCAAATGCTTCATAAAAAATAACAGAAACAGCATGGGGAACCGCAGAAGCATGATGAATCAATATCCATAGAGAGGTGATTAAATAAATTAACACCATCAGGGGGACAATAGCCTCAGCCGTGTGGGCTATGCGCCTAATACCACCAATGATTACAAAACCAACAACGGTTGCCATTATCAGTCCAAAGACAATAGGGTAGTGCTGGAAGAAAGGAATACGTTCACTTAGGGCACCCATTGCCTGGGAGGTTTGAAAGGCATTACCCGCACCCAATGAGGCACCGATGGCCAAAAATGCAAAGACGGCTGCAAGAATATTGCCTGTTTTGGCATAACCTTTGGACGCCAAACCCAAAGAGAGATATTGCATTGCGCCACCCATAATACGCCCATCAGGTCGTTTCTGCCGATAGATTTGTGCAAGCGTAACTTCGGTAAATTTGAGTGTCATGCCAAAAAATCCTGCAAGTATCATCCAGAAGGTAGCACCGGGTCCGCCTACGGAAATAGCAATAGCAACCCCGGCGATATTTCCCAACCCCACGGTCGCAGAAAGTGCGGTAGTGAGTGACTGAAAAGGAGTGATCTCTCCGATATCATCAGCTGTTTTGTATTTTCCTATGATGATTTTAAAAGCATGAATGAACATGCGAATATTGATAAATCCGAAACGAAAGGTAAGAAATACACCGCCCGCTATGAGCCATGCTACGATAAAAGGCATAGAAGCTCCTTCTGCTTTTCCAATAAAAATATCAAAAAAGAAAAATGAAGCCAAAAAACTATTGATTTGTTCAAATATACTATTCATTCACATGCACTCTCCCACTTTATAAATTATTATACACGGTAACGCTTAAAGCGGTTCTAAAGCGAATGAAATTAAATTTTTTATTTAATTTCATGTTACTATTGACAAATAATGCGCTTTTGATTATAATTGCATTCCTTTTTAAGGTAACGGAGTGTAGCGCAGTCTGGTAGCGCACCTGGTTTGGGACCAGGGGGTCGAAGGTTCGAGTCCTTTCACTCCGACCATGTACAGATCTTTAATAAACAATATAATTAAAAAACCAATGATGGTGGACGTAGTTCAGTCGGTAGAGCACCAGTTTGTGGCACTGGGTGTCGCGGGTTCGAGCCCCGTCGTCCACCCCATTAACATTGAGAACCACCTAAAGAAGAAGCGCTAGTAGCTCAATTGGATAGAGCATCAGACTTCGGATCTGAGGGTTAGGGGTTCGAATCCTCTCTGGCGTACCATAAATAGAGAGTTCAATTATATTGATGCGTTCGTAGCTCAGCTGGATAGAGCACTCGCCTTCTAAGCGAGCGGTCTCAGGTTCGAATCCTGACGGACGTACCACTTTTCTTAATTGTTAAGAATCACATGCGGATGTGGTGAAATTGGCATACACGCTAGACTTAGGATCTAGTGCTTAACGGCGTGGAGGTTCGAGTCCTCTCATCCGCACCATGCACAAAGCCCTAAAATACGGGGTTTATAAAGTATTTTGCAAAGCGAGGGGATACCTTAGGGGATACCGACTTTAAAAAAACACTTCTTTTTATTAAAATTCAATCTTTTTTTATCATTCAATAGTTACTGTTCAAAGTTATCATTAATTTAAAAAACTCCAAAATTATTAATCAAAATGCACACCCTTTTTTATTGCGCCAAATACCACAAAAGTCAAAATTTTCTTTGTCTCCAAAAAAAGGTATAACAAATCAGCCGATTTCAGTCAAAAAACGTACCCCATGCCATCATTAAAAACATTCGGCCACACCGAACGATATGACATATTGTCCCCTCAAAAATCAATAAAAAAACTATCTGCAAAAAAACGGTTCAAAATTAGCATTATTTTGAAAAATCCCAAAAAAATCAGTCACTAATCGGCCATAATCGGTCACATTTCAGTCAAAACGCACACTTATTTTTTATTTTTGCCAAAAGCACCAAAACGTTACTTTTCCCCCATTGCTTCTTGCTGCTACCTGCTCGGAAATAAATCCGAATAAGATTTTTAAAATCGGTTTGCATAAAATCAGGGGTAGGGTGTCGGTGTTTACGTTATAGATTTGTAAGGATTTGCCTGTCCCTTTAGTCAATATTTGTAAAGATAAAGAATAAAACCAAATTTAATAAAAAATTAGTATTAAATATTTTTAAATTTAACTTGTAAATATTTATTTTTTGGTCTGATTTTTTCATTCTCAGCTCATTGCATTGATTATTTCATGTCAGGTGCAAATCCGCATTTTTTCTTTTCTGCCGCTATTTTAATAGCGTTATATTCACCTTTCATTCTTGCTATCTGCTCTTTTTCATCATCCCCTAAAGCCAATAAGAATAATGCCGGCCAAAAGATAACTACACCTGCTGTCATTGCAACAGCGTCCTTTGTATTTGTTGAATTTTGCTGTCCCGCCAACGCTGCTGTTTTTTCGTTAATCCTAAATATTTCCTCTTTTAACTGTTCGCATGTATAGCTTTCATATTTCAATGGCGAAACATAAGAAGCCTTAATACTGTCCGCTCTTTGTGCGCACCCTGCAAATAATATTGCAAGCACCCCAAAAATATAAATAGATTTTTTCATGCACTCCCCCCCCTGATATACAAAAAATAATTAATTCTTAATCATATCATCATCTTTGTACAATCGTCTTGATTTAAAACAAGTTCAAGTAAAAGCTTTACTATCCTAATGACAAGATTATTTTTTCTTTGTAATGTCGATATACCAGCTTGAAAGTGGCTACATTCAAAATTAACATTATTTAAAAACATAGTTATATGGAAAAAAAATATTTTCCAGTTTATTAACATAATTTATTATTCACAAAACGCTTCACCCAACTTAACAAAGCCTTGATTCTGTAATACTTTAGTATAATCAACTACTTTGACATAAATTTTTTCGCCTCTTAATCCTTTTTCATAGGCAACTTGGCATACATATTCTGCATAACCGTTTCGGTTACTGCCATCATCATATACCGCAACATAAAAATACCTATCCCCGTTCCAAATAGCATCTTGTACTATTTTCTCTTTTTCTTTCATGTGTGCTAAAAAATCTTTCTTGAGCGGTGCAATTATTTTTTCTTTTTCTTGCTTTTCTGTCTCTGCTTTTCTTTTCGATTCTCTTTCTCGGACCATCTTTAGTCTTTCTTCTTTAACGCTTTCTTTGTAGCCTTCTTTTATAGTATTAAAAACATTAAGCAATACTAAGACAAACCCTAAAAATATAATTGTTTTAATTGTCCATCTTATTTTAGTCTTTGTTGTCATTGTATTCCTTTTCTCCCTCTGCTATTTTCCATTTCTATTCCCTTCTTTTGCTAACTTTGAATTTATGACAATACAATGTGTCTTAAAAATAAACAAACCTACCGCTCTTTTTTTAATAATTGAATTTTGGCAGGGTGTCTTTCCTTCCTGCATCCTGAAGAGATGCTGTTTTCTCCATTTATATCCTTTTGCATGTTACTCATATTACTAATTTCTTACTGATACTTCGAAGTCGTTTTAGCTCTTTTATAAATGGATGTTTGTTGTGCATTATATTTAGAGGCAGTGTAGAACTATGAATAATTTCTTTCTCAATAGATTCTGCTTCATCTTTAGAGGTGCAAAGACTAAACTCAATTGACATTTGGTCTATGATGGTGTTTACAGTATCTTCATCATCCATAGGCACCTTTGCAAGTCCACAAAGAGTTTGTCTAAATGTACTTAAAAATCCTGATTTCACAGACGATTTAGAATGCTTTTGACTTATATGCCAATCAAGCCTTTGTCTCATGTTTTTAGCAATACCAACATATACAAAATATCCAAAACCATCTTTATATTCGCAGCCATCCATTGGTACATTAAGTAGATCAACCAAAGTCTGTGGCATATACCATTTATAGACACCTGGGTCAGTGGAGATTAAATTTAAGACCTCTTTATTTCTAAGTGTTTCAGCTAGCATAGTATTCCTTTTTTCTCCTACAAATCATAAAACTTATCAACAAACTTCACTATCTTGTCCAGTACCCTAGGAACGATGGTTCTACGTTCCATGTACTTTGGTGTAAAGTTCAACGTTTTGGCTACATCATCTTTTAGAGGCACTCTCTCTTCGTAGATGTAGGTATCGACTACTTTTCTGACCTCTACACAATTCAAGTTCTCTTCTTTGCATAGTGCATCATAAGCAATATCTTTTTCTTGCTCCCAGAACTTCTCAAACTCATTTTCAATGTTGTCTGAGTCATTTATGTGTAACATGTTTTCATTGATGAACTTTTCAATGAGCTCTTTTTTGCTTCTAAGATGCACTTGTCCTTCCATGATCCCAAGAATATTCTTTTTATGTGTCTCTTTATCTTGCTCATCCGCATCTTTGTATCTGGCAAGGAGTACCAGTATGTAAGTTACATTTATCTCATCTTTGTGTATCAGTTCCAGCTCAAAGTCTACATCTTCAAGGATGGATACTTTTTCGCTGCCTTCACCTCTTTCACCTTTTATCTTCTCGTACAAGTCAAGATACTTGGATTTATAGTCCTCAAACATCTGCTCACTCATGGACAGATCAGACCATTTAAAATCACTGAATCCTTCGAGAATGTTTTTTAGCCTCATTATCTCTCTAAAGGCTTTGATAAACTCCAACTGCTTCTCTTCACCTTGCTCTTTTAAAGTATCAACACTGTTTACACTAGGAGCTATTTTCATTAACTCCAAGAATGCTTCGTTAAATTTTGTTACGTACTCATCATACGGTTGCATCAAAATGATGTCTTTGGCATCTTTGTTTGAGAATAGGGCTATGGCATCATCAGTATTTTTCTTCAGGTTTCTAAAACAAACGATGTTGCCTTGCGATTTTTTCTCGTTGAGTATCCTGTTTGTTCTTGAAAATGCCTGTATAAGTCCATGATACTTTAGATTTTTATCTACATACAATGTGTTTAGTGAAGGACTGTCAAAGCCTGTTAAAAACATATTGACAACGAGAAGTATATCTATCTCTCTGTTTCTTACTTTCTTAGAGATGTCGTTGTAGTAGTTATAGAAGCTTTGAGAATCTCTTGTGCTGAATCTGGTGCCAAACATAGCGTTGTAGTCACCTATGTAGCCTTCAAGCTTGTCTCTGCTGTGTTGGTTGATATGTGACTCATCAATAGCAGCACCATCAGCTTCATCAATCTCATAAACACCATTGGCATCCTTGTCATCTTCATTTGCACTGTAAGAGAAGATGGTGGCTATTTTTAAATTATGCTTTTTGCTTTTGAAGAGTTCATAGTATCTTGTGAGCATATCGACACTGCTCACGCACATCATTGCCGTAAACTCCTTAGAATGCGTTTTTCTTGGGTGGTTAGCTATGATGTAGTCCGTTATCTTTTCTAGCCTCTGTGGGCTCTCTAGAAGCTCTTTAGTGTCTATGTCTTCTACATCTATGTCGATGTTAGTAGCACTGTCCTCTTTTTCTTTGTATCTACCCACATACTCCACCGAGAATTTTAAAACATTGTCATCACTGATGGCATCTGTGATCACATACTTATGCAGGCAATCATCAAAGAGTTCTCTGGTGGTTCTTTTTCCCAGTTTATTGCCTACTGCATTTTCAGCAAATATCGGAGTACCTGTAAAGCCTATCATCTGGTTTTTGGTGAAGAATTTGGTGATGTTCAGATGTGTCTCGCCAAACTGGCTTCTATGGCACTCATCAAAGATAAAGACGATGTGCTTGTCTTGAAGCTTCTTCATTCTTTCTAGGTACTGTTTCTTGCTTATGGCGGTGTTTAGTTTTTGGATAGTGGTGACGATGAGCTTTGTATCATCACCAAACTGCCTGACAAGGGCTTGGGTATTATCTGTTCCGTCAACCGAGCCGTCACTGAAGCTGTTGAACTCTTTGGTGGTTTGGTAGTCCAAGTCTTTTCTGTCGACCACAAACACCACTTTGTCAACATGAGGAAGTTTCATAAGTATCTGAGCTGTTTTAAAAGAGGTGAGGGTTTTACCACTACCTGTCGTGTGCCAGATGTAGCCATTTTTATTTGAATTCTGAACTCGGTCTATAATGGCTTCTGTGGCATGGAACTGATAGGGGCGCAGTACCATCAGTATCTTTGGTACTTGGGCGAGAACGATGTATTTACAGATCATCTTGGAGACATGGCATCTCTCTAAAAAGACATTGGTGAACTCTTCAATATTTGTGATGTTTTTGTTGTTTTTGTCTGCCCAGAAAAAGGTTTGCTTGAAGGATTGTTTACGGTTGTTGGAGTAGTATTTGGTATTTACCCCGTTACTTACGACAAATATCTGCACATAGTTAAACAGAGCATTATTAGAGCCATAAGAGTGTCTTTGATAACGGTTGATCTGGTTAAAGGCTTCTTTGATCTCCAAACCTCTTCGCTTTAGTTCTATCTGCACAAGCGGCAACCCGTTTATGAGTAGAGTCACATCATATCTATTTTTATACGAGCCATCTACTGTGACTTGATGTGTGACTTGAAAAAGGTTTTGGCACCAGTGCTCAGAGTCTAAGAACTCGATGTATTTGCTCGTGCCATCATCAAGAGGTAATACAAATTTATCTCTGAGTATCTTCGCCTTTTCAAACACGGAGCCTTTGTTTAAGTGGTTGAGCACTCTTTTAAACTCATTGTCGCTCATCGTGAAGGTATTGTGCTTTTCGAGTTGGGTTTTTAGGTTTGCTTCAAGGGCGGCATCATCTTTGATGCTGACACTCTCGTACTCTAAGCTTATGAGTTGTTTGACAAGGTTCTCTTCTAGTACAGCTTCGCTTTGCTTGCTCAACATAAATCCTTAGTTGTTATTTAAAAAATCCGATACAAAACCATTGTCTTTTAGAACTTTCATAATGCCCCTCAAAAGATAGTTATTCACAAATCTAATAGTATAAATCCTACCACCCTCAGTCACAGGTACAACAATGTTTTTGTCTTTGAGCTTACCCATAACCACCGCTTTTTTCTTTGAGTCTGTTATTCCTAAAAATTTCAGTTCCTCTGACTTCATCGCCATATCATCTTTGTTTATTAGATACTCTAATATTTTAAACTCTTGGTCTGTAATCTGTTTACTCTCTCGTGCCAGAATCAAAGTAGGTAAAAGGATTTGTTTTTTAACATACTCTTTATTGAGTAAGGAATCTATCTTTTCTATCTCATTTTTGAGTCCGAGAAGAAAGTATTCACACCAAGCTAAAATATCATCACTTTTGAGGGAATCTGCCAAAGAAAGCATGTCGTAGTATTTATCTCTATCTGTATAAAAGACAGATGAAGGATTGATGAGTCTTCCATTTTTGACTTGAAACCCTAGTTTGATTAAAAAAGCATAGTTGAGTAACCTGCCCATTCTACCGTTACCATTATCGAACGGGTGGATAAACTCAAATCTATGATGAGCAATGGCGACCATTAGAAGCTGATATTGCTCTTTGTGAGGAAAATTAATAAATTCAATGAATTTTTCAAAATACTCTCTTAAAACAAAATGATCTGGCGGAGTATGTCCAGAACTTTTTATCTTGACATTATGTGTTCGAAGTTCACCTGGATTTTTTGAACCTTCTCCACTTGGCGGTGGAGTTAGGTTTTTTGTCAAAATTTGATGAATTTCTGAAATAAATGCACGATTGAAAAGTGTGTCTTCATCTGTATGCTCTTCAATGAAATCGATGGCATTTTCCAAATTTTTAATTTCATCATCGCTTTCATCAGATACATTTTTTTCAATGATTTTTTCTACATATTCTGAAAGTGTTGTATTGTTCCCTTCTATTCTAGCTGAACCTAATGTTTCTAAAATGTGAAAAATATCTTTTAACTGAAAAAAAATGTGTGGGGGGACATCACCGCCAAGTCGCTTGGTTCTAAGTTTCTCTAAATCTAAAATAATATTGGCTAAATCACTACCCCAAGAAGGGTCTGGTATGATGATCTCTTTCATATTACTTCCTTTTTTATTTTTAGCTACTTCCAGTTTATGGATCAGAAGAGCCCATTATAACGCATATTTTATTATTTATTATTATTTTATTACTTGCCTTTTTTTAAGTGCACTACTTCCTCATGAGCGCTTTTTTCACACAAACATCTGCTGTAACAGAGCTTTTTTAAACTGTTTTGTAGATTCTAGCTGTTGCTCTATCTGTGAGATTTTTGTGTCTAGCGATGAGAGAAAATTTGCTATTTTTGTTTGTTCTTCAATGGATGATGGAATTGTTATTTTTATACCGCCCATAGTGTTATTCATCAACTTTGGGTTTCCGACATAGGAAACATGTTTTTTAGTAACAGAGTTTAAAATTTCGGCTATAAACTGATTGGCGTATCCTTTATCGCTTTTCAATACGCCACATACATTTGTACAATAGAACTTCCCTCGTCTTAAGTTTGCATCTCCCGCATTCGCTCCGTCTGTTGTCCAAGTTATGCAATCTTCAAATAAATATTCATTGTAATAGCCAGTTAACCCATTATTTTTAGTTTGAGATGAATACACTGGATATTGAAAATCATCATTTTTTTCTTGTGACATCATAGGAACAGCAAGGACATTCCCTCGAGTTATTTCAAAAATTTGACTTATTTTCCTCTCAACCCACTCCGAAAACTCACCCCCATCATCATCTCTAAACCGAATCTCTTGAGAGAATATCTTCTGCATCACACCTTTTTTGTACTGCTCAAGGAGTGCTTTCTTTTTGGTGAGCTGTTCTATCTTGGTATCTACTGAGGTTAGGAATGATGCTATCTTTTCTTGCTCTTGTTTTGAGGGTAAAGGTATAGGCATCTTTATAAAGTCATTATTAGTAATATTCATTCTATCGCTTCGTGCGCCATAATTTGCAATATTATTCATATACCTATGCCATTTTGTAGTATGAAAATACCTTTCTATAAAATCAAGATTTACAATTGTATCTTTTATTTTAAATACAGTATACAAGGGCGACATAACACCTGTGGCTAAATGATTTCTGTTTAATGGGCCTACCGGAGCAAAATTTGAAATTCTTGGATTGTAAATAAAATCATCTTTGTTGACAATATAATATCCTTCTAAATTATTTTGATTTGCTATGTCTTTATCAAAGTAATCTCTTTGAGACACTATTCCATTAATTGCTGAATTTGTAAAAACTTCATTAGACTGATTATCTTTATTCTTTTTGGCACTTCGAAAAGAAATACTTCCCAACCTCTTCTCTTCCCACTCTCCACTAAACTCTTTAAATCGTAACTTTGGCACATTCATCTTTTCGCTCATCTCAAACCTCAAAACGGCGTAGCGATACCAAGCTCACCGCAAAACTTTGCAATGTTCTCATCTGTTAGCTTTATCTCGCTCTCTAGGGCTCTAAGGTCGTTGGATACAGCTTCAAGGTCAATGGGCTCTTCCTCTTCAAAAGTATCTACATATCTAGGGATGTTTAAGTTGTAGTCATTCTCTTTTATCTCATCCATGGAAGCTAGGTACGAGTACTTCTCTATTTCACTTCGATTTTTGTACGTATCTACAATCTTTTCTATGTTCTCTTCAGTCATGTAGTTTTGGTTCTTCGCTTTCTCGAACTCATTGGAAGCATCGATGAAAAGCACATTTTCAGAGTCCTCTCTACACTTTTTAAATACCAAGATACAAGTAGGAATAGTAGTACCATAAAAGATATTTGCAGGCAGCCCTATAACGGCATCAAGGTAGTTTCTGTCTTCTATCAGGTACTTTCTTATATGCCCTTCAGCAGCTCCCCTAAAGAGTACCCCATGAGGAAGCACAACCGCCATAGTACCGTTATCATCTAGGTGATGTATCATATGTTGTACAAACGCGAAGTCTGCTTTGCTTGAGGGAGCCAATTTTCCATATTGTGAAAATCTATCATCACTCATGTGCAGAGGGTTTGCTGACCAGTTCGCTGAAAAAGGAGGATTGGCAACAATGGCTTCAAACTTATCATCCATGTGCTGAGGGTTCTCAAGTGTATCTTCTTGCTTGATGTCAAACTTTCTGTAATGGACATCGTGCATTATCATGTTCATACGGGCTAGGTTATAAGTGGTACGGTTAAGCTCTTGCCCGTAAAAGTTACTCACATCTTCAACCTCTTTAGCAACACGCAAAAGAAGCGAACCACTCCCGCAGGTTGGGTCATACACTGATTTGAGTTTAGTTTTTTTGTTAGTGACTATCTTTGCTAAGATTTTTGATACTTGTTGAGGAGTATAAAACTCCCCAGCCTTTTTACCAGCCCCAGAAGCGAACTGAGCAATTAAATATTCATAAGCATCACCGAGTACATCTCTGTTGGTATTTTCAAGCTCAAAGTTAATCTTGTCAAGGTGAGATAGTACTTTTGAGATGAGAGTGTTTTTGGCTTCTTCTGTTTTACCCAGTTTGGTAGAGGTCAAATCAAGGTCTTCAAACAGATGCCCAAAGTCATCTTCACTTTCATGTCCCATAGTGCTTTGCTCTATGTTCCTCAGTATCCCCGTAAGGTCTTCTAGGATGAAGTTATTTTTATCTGAGTTTCCTCTCTTGGCAACCGCAGAAAAAAGCTCAGAGGGCTTGAGAAAATAACCCAGTGACTCAATGGCATCTTCTTTGATAGCTTCAAGGATCTCTTTACCGTCTTCACTATTCTCATCAAGACTCGCATAAAGTAGTCCATCTTCTTTGAGTAGGTGGTCTGCATAGTTTTCTATCTTCTCAGAGAGGTACTTGTAAAAGATAAATCCAAGTATATAATCACGAAACTCATCAGCATCCATCTTGCCTCTAAGTGTATTCGCTATGTTCCAAAGTTGTTGTTCTAACGCTTTTTTTTGCTCTTCGCCCATATGCTTTTAGTCCCTGTTGTGTATACGTCTAAATATTTTACAGTAATTTAAAATAATGATGCTTTTTGCCTAGTATTTTTTTCAATTTTTATCAGTAATACGAAGATATGTTTCAAAGCACGCAATTTTTTACATAAATATGCACAAAAAAGAACAAAATCGTCACATTTTTTTAAGATGATTTGAAGAGTAGTGTAAATTTTAGCTCTTTTCAAACAGACACGAAAATAGCATTAAACACCGTAAATGCGTATACTTTTAAGGAGTTTTGCCTGTATTTTGTACCTAAAATTTGACACCTTTTCGCGAAGTTTTAAAAATTTTCTTTTTTGAAGGTTTTCAATAGGCTTTTTACTCTCTGGATATTACCTTCAGATGTATTAATAAAATAGGCAGTATGACGACCTATAAAGCTTGGAACACTAATAACATTTACTTTATATTTATGCCTAAGTTCATAGATTTCATTGCGTACCCTTGAACTAGTACCGTCAAGCTTACAAAAATGTCCTAATACGATGTCTCCATGATGCAAAGCTTTAAGTACCAAGTAAATCCTTTTTCTCATGCTATCTCCTTTCCATTTTGTAAGTATTAATGCAAAATCGCTGTACACCCCCAAAATAGGGGCTTAGCTGGGTGTTGCTGTGTAAAAAAGTATTATTAACTTACGCGCGCGTACGCGCGAGGCTAAATCTTTTCTATCTTCACGCTTACCCCTGTAGCTTTTTTGATGCTCTTTTGTATCTTTTCCGAAAGTTTGTCCAAATCTTTTAATTTGTATCCTTTCAGGTATGAGCCTTTAAAGACAAACTCTAATCTCATCACTACATCATCATTTTTAATTTTCTCTTTTTTGAATTTGTTGTAAATTTTAATATCCATCTTTTGGTTAGCTCCTTTCTCTTTTGGTGTTTTCCAGTAGGTCGTAAGTCCGTACCTAAACGGTTTTCTATTCTTGGACAATGCCTTTATAATGCCTTTGGGTATCTCTTCCAAATAATCTAGGGCTATGTCTATCCTTGTAACTCGCGCATACATCAATTGGTTTTCTAACTCTCTAAACGTTTGAAGCAAGAGGCGGGAACGTTCATTATACCCGTGAAGCCCTGCAAATTCTAAAGTTTGCCTATTCGGTGTAACTGAAAAGGTTTTAAGCGGTAATCTCAATCCCAAATAGGTGTGTATAATCTTGGCTTCCTTGATGTTCTGTTTCAAAGATTGTCCAAACGCATCACTCCATAAAATAGGACTGAATACCGCTTTACTCTTTACAGTTTGTACGCTATAATCTTGATGGTAAATGAAGACCGCTTCCAGCTGTTCTGCGCTAAGGTTTAGAGAGTCTATTTTAGCTCTCTTGTACCTCATAAGTATAGGGCTTCATGAGTGCCCTTACTTTGGCTTTAAAGTTCTTGTCCAGTCGATAAATACCGATACTGACTTTTTTGCCATTTCTTTTTGTGACTTCTTTTGTTTCAGTATAAAAAATAATATCTTTTACATAGTCATAATCCACTCTCAATAAAATAGAAAGTTTTATTCTTATTCGCTTTCTGATTACATCTGCTAAATTGATGTGCTCAAATATTTCTTTGGAATAAAAGCTACATAGTCTATTATCATCATTGAGTGCCATTGATAGAATACGCTTTTCAAGCGGTGTGAAATTGATATTTTTCATTTTTCACCCTCGATTGCAACCATGTTCGCTTCAATAAAGGCTTCAATATCGCTTCTTTTGTAGCGTATGTATTTTCCGATTTTAGAATAAGGCAGATTGATATTTGCCATTCTCCATTTTGCCAGCGTGCTTTTACTAATAAAGTACTTTTCGGTAACTAGGTGTGGTGTAAAATATTCTTCTTGAATATTCATGTTTATTTCTCCTAATAATTAAATTAGGAAGACGGCGGGGGTGTTCGTGAGTCCGTGGCAAGCATTGTTACTTTGACTATAAGCACAAAGAATTACACTAAACGTAATTTTTTTAACAATAGGCTAAGTTTCTATCGTGTACAATTTGTACAAATGGTAGTTTAATTACTATTTTGACGAAAACTTTCCAATCAGTTATATCTTATAGTCGCCAAACTTGAAAAGATATAATGACTTTCAGGACTCGCGGTAAACCTTTTACTGCCTTCCTGAGTGTATTATAATGGAAAAGTAATTGTTTTTATTTGATTTATTTCAAAGTAAAGTAATAATTCCCTTGTTGCTTTTATTCCACGTCCTCAAAATCAACGTCTATAACCTCATCTATCTTTTTATAGCCCTCTTGGCTGCTTTTGTAGTGATTGATAGATAGATACTTGTTAATCGTGTTCACGTCTTTATGTCCCAATATCCCGCTCAAAACAACCGCTTCTGTTTTTTGTTCTGCCAGCATGGATACTAAAATGTTCCGCATGTAGTGTGGGCTTAGCTTATCAAATTTTTCAAGTTCGAGATTTGCAAAGATCAATCCTTTTTTCGTTCCGTTGTATCGCTCTAAAATCTCTTTTAATTCGCCCGTAAAGGTATCGTTCCATCTTAACCCCTCTATGTATTCAATCTTCTTTTCTTTGGCTTTAAGCACCGTGTAGGCTTGATATAACGGGTTATCGTTGCAATGCTTCAAAGCAAGATACTTAATGAGATTTCTCATCTGCCTATCAATGTTTGATATTTTTTTTCCAGTCGTCGGGCTTTTAAACACTAAGCCTCTTTTGGTATCGTTTATTTTTAATAGCGGCTCTTTGATAAAAGACGGTAATTCGTATTTTTGTTTATCGTCGTTTTTTGTATCCTCTATCCAGTAGTAATTATTTGTAAAGTCGATATTCTCCCATTTAAGCGTTAATACTTCTGTCTTTCTTCTGCCAGTAAAGCTAAACAAAAAGAGGGCTTTATAAAATGGCTCATCCTTGTATAGCGTGATGATGCCTTGATACACTTGGTTGAATAGTTCTGTCGCATCTGTGACTATCTTCTTTTGGTTTGGCACTTTTACCGTTATCCATGCCGCGGGGTCTTCCTTTAAGTATTTATTTTTCATGGCAAATCTAAAAAGGGGCTTCAGCACTTCCAGTACGGTCTTTTGTGTTCGCGGTTTTAACCCTCGTTCTCCCATATCATGCAAAATCTTTTTAATGTCCATTTCTCTTAATTTGTCTATCTTCTTTTTTCCGATAGCGTTCTTGATGTAGAGGTTATAAATATACTGTTGCTTTTTTGTCCATGATTTCGTTTTATCCAGCGTTTCAAAGTAAAAATCAAAGAGCTTATCAAGGTTAATATTTGATGATGAGGTGTAGCCCGCTTCAATGTCTGTTTTAATCCGTTCGAGTTTGTCTTTTGCTTTTTTGTCCGTTAGTTTGTCGGTTTCGCTGTGTCCTAAAATCTTTTTTTGTAATTTTCCGTCTATTTTGCACCACATGAGATATTTATATCCCTTTGTGTTGTCTTTGGTTTTACTTTTATAAAGGCCAGGATATTTTGTCTGCTTAAAGTCTTTTAAATCAATAGCCATTTTTTTACCTCTCATTTGGGGGATACTTTGGGGGATACCAGCATGCGGAATTATTATACATTCTAAGAAATTAATATAAACTTCAAAGCCCGTAAATACGTGGGGTTTTACATGATGATAGATTGTAGTAAATCAATAGTAACTAAGTTCGAGTCCTCTCATCCGCACCATCTTA